>Ga0257120_1000180_pt1 | contig 50975 bp, 34 predicted proteins | sample SI106_10metaG_FD_190153 | JGI IMG/M metagenome (GOLD analysis project Ga0257120, IMG submission 190153) | Marine microbial communities from Saanich Inlet, British Columbia, Canada - SI106_10 | ecosystem: Environmental > Aquatic > Marine > Inlet | place: Canada: British Columbia | collected...
GTTTAAAGCCAGTGCTTATCTCAATGAACTTGCGCAATTCGCTCCAGAAATATTAACTATTTGCCAACAGTCCCTTGAAGGTCAAACTCAAGATATGGATTTTACACGCGTTAATGCGGAAGTATTTGCGACTTGCCCTGATGATTCCATTGATTATGCGGTCATGGAGCACACTAAATACGCCGCTATGGTGCCATTGGATGCAGGTTGGTCTGATGTGGGGAGTTGGTCTTCCCTTTGGGAAACCGCAGAAAAAGATCCGCAAGGCAACGCATCCGTTGGTGATGTGATGCTACACGATACAACTAATAGTTATGTGAACGCCGAAGGTAAATTTGTTAGTGTCATCGGCCTCGATAATGTCGTGGTAGTCGAGACTAAAGATGCTGTATTGGTCGCTCACAAAGATAAAGTACAAGATATTAAACATGTCGTTAATCAACTCAAAGCCCAGCAACGACCTGAGTTTGAATTTCATCGCGAAGTGTTTCGTCCTTGGGGAAGCTATGATTCTATCGACAATGGCAAACGTTTTCAGGTTAAGCGAATCAGCGTTAAACCCGGCGAAAAACTTTCAGTACAAATGCATCATCATAGAGCCGAACACTGGATTGTTGTATCAGGTACGGCCAACGTGACGATAGGGGATAACACGATGATTGTTTCTGAAAACGAATCCACATACATTCCTATCGGAGAAGTCCATGCATTAGAAAATCCAGGTAAGATCCCGTTAGAATTAATTGAAGTACAATCGGGGAGCTATCTTGGTGAAGATGATATTGTGCGATTTAGTGATAGATATGGAAGAAAAGATTAAATAAATATCTAAGTTCTGTAACATGTGATTAACAAATAAAGGCATCGTCCATAATAGTCGATGCTTTTTTATTTTTGGTTAACCAATAATATGATTAAAAGCTGACCAGTTATAGTGATATGATCAAACCAAAATGACATGAAATTACGACGGATGTTAAAATTAAACGCATCTTGGTGTAGTCAATAATGATATGTTTAGGTAAAGCGAGATAGAACTTATCATACATTAGTATTAACAAATAGCTAACAGAGAGCACAAATAATGTTATTTTTATGTCAAACAAGAACAAACTAGACCATCCTACTATACTTGGCAGCATCGCTATGTATAGTTGATGGCTGTTTTTTGGCTCGCATAGGGCTTGATACCAATGCACCCCACCAAAAAAAGATAAAATGATAGCGGAGTATTGCACAAATCCCATATTTGCCTGCATAGATGTTATCAAATTTAGGTTGAGCAGTTCATGGGTAGGGAAAAATATAAAGGGAATGAGCCCCAAATACCCTAAAATCTTAACAGTTATTGGCATGATTTATCCTAAGTATTCACAGAATGAATGTAAAATATAAAAAAAAGCACCCTAAGGTGCTTTCAAATAGATTAATTTTTGACTACTATTTTTTAATCGCTTCGTATTTACGTTCAGTATGACCGGTATATAGTTGACGAGGACGGCCAATTTTTTGACCTGGTTGGCTCATCATCTCATGCCAGTGTGAAATCCAACCTACTGTTCGTGCTAGGGCAAAAATACACGTAAACATATTCGTCGGTATACCAATAGCTTTAAGCACGATACCTGAGTAGAAATCTACGTTAGGGAACAATTTCTTATCAGCAAAATACGGGTCAGAAAGTGCAACACGTTCGAGCTCCATTGCAACGTCTAATAACGGATCGTCTAGCTTAAGCTCTGCCAACACTTCATGACAGCTCTCACGCATTACTTTAGCGCGAGGATCTGTGTTTTTATAAACACGGTGACCGAAGCCCATCAAGCGGTATGAATCTGACTTGTCTTTTGCACGAGCAATGAACTCTGGAATACGGTCTACTGTGCCAATTTCTTCAAGCATTTTTAAACACGCTTCGTTGGCGCCGCCGTGTGCAGGGCCCCATAGTGAAGCGACGCCTGCTGCAATACACGCATAAGGATTTGCACCAGAAGAACCGGCTAAACGCACTGTTGATGTTGATGCATTTTGTTCATGATCTGCATGGAGAATAAAGATACGATCCATGGCTTTTTCAACAGCAGGGCTGATGTAATAATCTTCTGTAGGGACAGAGAACATCATGTTTAGGAAGTTACCGGCGTATGATAATTCATTTTTTGGGTAAACAAACGGCTGACCAACACTATATTTATATGCCATCGCAATTAACGTCGGCATTTTCGCGATTAAACGATGTGCTGAACGGATGCGCTGTGCCGGGTTAGTCACATCTAAATCGCTATGATAAAACGACGATAACGCACCCACAGTACCGCATAGCATTGCCATAGGATGAGAATCATTTCTGAAGCCATGGAAGAACATATTGATTTGTTCATGCACCATCGTGTGGTTCGTGATAGTGTCTTTAAATTCAGCATATTGTTCTGCAGTTGGCTGGTCGCCATGCAGCAGCATGTAACACACTTCTAGATAATCTGAATCTTGGGCTAGTTCACCAATTGGGAAACCACGATGCAACAGAACACCTTCTGCACCGTCGATATAAGTAATTGAAGATTCACAAGAACCAGTCGCCATAAATCCAGGGTCATAAGTAAAGTAGCCAGTTGAGCCTAAGGTGCGAACGTCGATAACATCTTGTCCAGCTGTACCTTGTAAAATAGGTAATTCAACTTCCTTACCGTCAACTTTTAAGATGGCTTTTTTGTCTGCCATGTGTGGTTCTCCTCAATATTCATTTTTGCATTATTATACATAATAGCATTTTATTATACATAATAGCTTTTTGCACAGCGTGCATGTAATTGCGATGTATGCAGTATGTAACTATTTTTGCCTTTTGAAAAGGGGGCATAGTTGTACGTCTAAACTAGCAGTAAGTCAATTTTTATGACAATTGAATTATTATATAACGTGAATTTACAATTGTTATACTTATTAGTGCAAAAAACAATTTACTACCAATGTCTTAATTCCGAACAAAAAATTGTAATTCGATACTGCTATAGATATACTTCGCAGTGCTTTTTGTATCGGCTCGATTTGCTGATAATTAAGTGATTAAATATTCACAAATGATTAACATTTGATGAATTTGGCACGAAACCGTTATTTGTGAACTTTTATACTCATTTATCATTATAAAAGACCACACTTAAAAGGGGTTAACCCCACGAATGAGAAAATAGGCTAACGTATTGTGAAAAAGCAAAGACCCGTTAATTTGGATTTAAACACCATTAAATTTCCACCTTCTGCAATTTCTTCAATTTTGCACCGTGTAACTGGCGTAGCGATGTTTTTTGCATTGTTGTTCGTGATTTGGGCTTGGGCGGTATCGCTTGTTTCAGAACAAGGCTTCAATGACGTGCAAGCTATTATGGACGGATTTATTGGGAAGTTTGTAGCTATAGGCACAGTTTCGGCCTTAACCTATCACATCCTTGGCGGTATTCGCCACGGCATCATGGATATGGGCTACTGGGAAGAACTTGAATCAGGTAACCTAAGTGCTAACATCATTATCGGTATCTGGATTGTATTAACCTTAATCTTAGGGGTGGCATTGTGGTAACTAATCAAGCATCCATTAAACGTAACGGCATCCAAGATTGGGTATCGCTTCGTGCAACAGCAATTATCATTGCTCTTTATTCTTTTTATATTGCGTTTGTGTTTTTCACTGCACCAACGTTAACGTATTCAATCTGGCAGGGTATTTTCGCTAGCTTGTTTATGAAAGTTTTTACGTTTGCTGCATTAGTGTCAATTATGCTCCACGTGCGCATCGGTTTATGGCAAGTATTGACTGACTACGTTAAACCAGCTGGTTTACGTGCCGGTATTCAATATGTACTAAACTTAATCGCCTTTGCTTATGTAGCAGTTGGCTTATTCGTGTTGTGGGGAGTGTAAGGTATTATGAGTATTCCAGTTCATGAGTTTGACGCAGTAGTAATTGGTGCAGGTGGCGCAGGTATGCGTGCTGCATTACAAATCACTGAATCAGGTAAAACCTGTGCGTTATTATCAAAAGTATTTCCAACCCGTTCTCATACCGTATCCGCTCAAGGTGGTATTACCGTTGCGTTAGGTAATTCACATGAAGATAATTGGGAATGGCATATGTACGATACCGTCAAAGGTTCTGATTATATCGGTGACCAAGACGCAATCGAATATATGTGTAAAACAGGTCCAGAAGCCATTATTGAAATGGAAAACATGGGACTACCTTTCTCGCGAACAGAAGAAGGTAAAGTCTACCAACGTCCTTTCGGTGGTCAATCTAAAAACTTTGGTGGCGAGCAAGCTGCACGAACTGCTGCTGCGGCTGACCGTACTGGTCACGCACTGTTACATTTGTTGTATCAACAAAATGTAAAAAACAAAACTAAAGTGTTCTCTGAGTGGTATGCACTCGATTTAGTTAAAAATCAAGACGGTGATATTGTCGGTTGTACTGCGATTGATATAGAGTCTGGTGAAGTCGTTTATTTTAAGTCTAAGGCGGTTGTCTTAGCCACTGGTGGTGCAGGACGTATTTACGCGTCAACGACCAATGCACACATTAACACGGGTGATGGTGTCGGTATGGCATTGCGTGCTGGTGTCCCATTACAAGATATGGAAATGTGGCAGTTCCACCCGACGGGTATTGCAGGCGCGGGTACTTTGGTAACTGAAGGTTGCCGTGGTGAAGGTGGTTACTTACTCAATAAAGACGGTGAACGTTTCATGGAACGTTATGCACCAAATGCCAAAGATTTAGCGGGTCGTGACGTTGTTGCTCGTTCAATGATGACTGAGATCCGTGAAGGTCGTGGTTGTGATGGTCCTTGGGGTCCACACCTTAAATTGAAACTTGATCACCTTGGTAAAGACGTATTAGAGTCGCGTCTACCAGGAATCTTGGAATTATCTCGTACTTTCGCGCACGTTGATCCAGTTAAAGAACCAATCCCAGTTATTCCTACTTGTCATTATATGATGGGTGGTATTCCGACTAACGTTGATGGTCAGGTAATCACGATTGATGCTAATGGCGCAGAATCAAAAGTAAAAGGTTTATTCGCTTGTGGTGAAATAGCGTGTGTATCTGTACACGGTGCAAACCGCTTAGGTGGTAACTCACTGCTTGATTTGGTTGTATTTGGTCGTGCTACGGGTTTACATCTAGGTACCAAGCTGAATGAAATTGAAACAACTCGTGAAGCGACTAGTGATGATATAGATGCAGCTTTAGCACGATTCAATCGTTGGGAAAATAGTGAAGTTGGTAAGGGTGAGTGCCCAGTCCAAATTAAGAAAGACATGCAGCAGTGCATGCAGTTAAACTTCTCAGTATTCCGCGAAGGTGAGTCAATGGCTGAAGGTCTTAAAGAATTGGCCGAAATCCGTGAACGTTTGCAAAATGCAAGATTGGATGACAAGTCATCTGACTTTAACACTCAGCGTATTGAGTGCTTAGAACTAGATAACTTAATGGAAACGGCTTACAGTACCGCCGTTGCAGCTAATTTTAGAACAGAGAGTCGTGGTGCACATAGCCGCTTCGATTTCCCTGAGCGTGATGATGACAATTGGTTATGCCATAGTGTTTATTTGCCTGAATCTGAAACAATGCTTAAACGTGAAGTTAATATGGCACCTGTTCTGCGAGAAGCATTCCCGCCGAAAGCACGTACATATTAAGGAGAAAAGACAATGCAACTTAATTTTTCTATATATCGTTACAATCCAGAAATTGATGATGCTCCCCGTATGCAGGAGTACTCATTAGAAGTTGAAGAAGGTCAAGACATGATGGTGCTAGATGCACTGATTGCCCTAAAAGTGACTGATCCAACTTTATCTTTCCGTCGTTCATGCCGAGAAGGTGTGTGCGGATCTGATGGGATGAACATGAATGGCAAAAACGGCCTTGCATGTATCACTCCGTTATCAGCGTTAGGCAAAGGTAAGATTATTGTTCGTCCGTTACCAGGTTTACCGGTAGTTCGTGATTTAGTTGTGGATATGACACAGTTCTATACACAATATGAGAAAATTAAACCTTTCTTAATCAATGACGATAACCATCCACCATCGCGTGAATTTATTCAAATGCCAGAAGAGCGTGCGAAACTTGATGGTTTATATGAATGTATTTTATGCGCTTGTTGTTCATCATCATGCCCATCTTTCTGGTGGAACCCTGATAAATTTATCGGTCCAGCCGGTTTGTTACATGCATACCGTTTCTTGATTGATAGTCGCGATACTGCGACTGATGAACGATTGAATGATCTTGATGATGCGTTTAGTGTATTCAGGTGCCACGGCATTATGAACTGCGTTAGCGTATGTCCAAAAGGATTAAATCCGACCAAAGCGATTGGTCAGATAAAGTCTATGCTCTTACAACGAGCTGTTTAGTTATTATGGGCGGGTTTACCCGCCCACGAATTAGTTTCTAAATAGCTATCTGTAATACAGATAGCTATTTTTTTGAGTAAAAGTTAGTGGTGAGGTCAGTGATGAACTCACGTGATATTAAATTTGTAGACAGGGCATTATAATGCAAGATAGCGCAATGAAAGCATGGTGGGAAACATCTCACATGGCTGGTGCGAATGCGGCATACGTAGAGGAATTGTATGAAGCATATCTCGAGGACCCACAAAGCGTACCATCGACTTGGCAACAAGTCTTTGAAACCTTACCTAAGGTAGATGGAGTCGAGATTGATTCAAATCACACCAAAGTCCGTGATGAATTCAGAAAAATGGCAGCGCTTGGGCCAATGGCTCGAGTAAGTAACAGTGCTGCACCTATAATTGGTGCTGCGGGTGATGAAAAACAAGTCAAAGTATTACAGTTAATCAATGCCTTCCGTTTTCGTGGACATCAGCATGCTAACTTAGACCCATTAGGTCTATGGAAGCAAGAGCGTGTTCGCGATTTAGAGTTATCACACCACAACTTAACTGACAAAGATTTTGATACCCAGTTTAATTTGGGTTCTTATGCGTTAGGCAAAGACAAATTACCATTAGGTGATTTATTCCAATCATTGAACCGTACTTATTGCGGTTCAATTGGTTCAGAGTACATGCATATCACCGACACAGAGCAAAAACGTTGGTTGCAACAACGTATTGAATCGGTTGAATCTAAGCCAGTCATTAGCCGTGAAGAAAAGATTAAAATTCTGAAAGGGCTAATCGCTGCTGATGGTATGGAAAAATATTTAGGCGCTAAATTCCCAGGTGCCAAGCGCTTCTCGCTTGAAGGTGGTGATAGTTTAGTTCCAATGCTTAAAGGCTTAATTAGCGAAGCGGGTAAAGCTGGCAGTAAAGAAGTCGTAATAGGTATGGCTCACCGCGGTCGCTTAAACGTATTAGTTAATGTCTTAGGTAAAAATCCATCGGTATTATTTGATGAGTTCGCAGGTAAGCATGATGATTCGTTAGGTGCGGGTGATGTTAAATATCACGCAGGTTTCTCTTCTGACTTTGCGACGGAAGGCGGAAATGTTCACTTAGCGTTAGCGTTTAACCCATCGCATTTAGAAATTGTTAATCCAGTGGTAATGGGTTCGGTACGTGCTCGTCTTTCCCGTCGTGATTCTGGAGATGGCGCAAAAGTTTTGCCTATCACAATACACGGTGATTCAGCGATTGCTGGCCAAGGTGTTGTTCAAGAAACCTTTAACATGTCTCAAACCCGCGGTTTTTCAGTGGGTGGCACAGTTCGCATTGTTATTAATAACCAAGTTGGTTTTACTACGTCTAAAGTTGAAGATACCCGTTCAACTCAATATTGTACTGATATCGCTAAAATGGTTCAGGCGCCAATCTTCCATGTGAATGGTGATGATCCTGAAGCGGTGTTGTTTGTTACTAAACTCGCGTTAGATTACCGTAACAAGTTCAAACGTGATGTGGTTATTGATTTAGTTTGTTATCGTCGTCACGGTCACAACGAAGCTGATGAGCCAAATGCTACACAGCCATTGATGTATCAAAAAGTTAAAAAACATCCAGTACCTCGTCAACTTTATGCAGATCAATTAACTGCTGAAGGAACGATTGATGAACACGAAGTTGAAAAACTTATAGCTGAGTACCGTGCTGCTCTTGATCATGGCGCATGTGTGGTTGAAGAATGGCGTCCAATGACCGAGCATTCGGTGGATTGGACTCCGTTTATTGGTCATGATTGGGATGTACCTTATGATGCAGCAACGTCAGTAGAAAAACTGACAGAGCTAGGGCAACGTTTGATTGATTTCCCGGAAGACCAAAAATTACAATCACGTGTTAATAAATTATACCTTGATCGTAAATCGATGGTTGAGGGTGAGCGTTTATTAGATTGGGGTATGGCTGAGAATTTAGCGTATGCTAATATTTTGGACCGCCAACATGATATTCGTATCACGGGTCAAGACTCAGGTCGAGGCACATTCTTCCATCGTCACGCTGTGCTACATAACCAAACTGATGGCTCTACCTATATGCCATTACAAAATTTGAATGCTGAGCAGGGTAACATTGAACTTTATGATTCAGTCTTATCAGAAGAAGCTGTTTTAGCGTTTGAGTATGGTTTTGCAACAGCAGAGCCAAGAACGTTAACAATATGGGAAGCACAATTTGGTGATTTCGCCAATGGCGCTCAAGTTGTATTTGACCAATTCTTGTGTTCAGGTGAAGCTAAGTGGGGTCGCTTGTGTGGCTTAACGATGCTGTTACCCCACGGTTATGAAGGTCAAGGTCCTGAACATAGTTCAGCTCGTCTAGAGCGTTTCTTACAATTATGTGCTGATCATAACTGGCAAGTGTGTGTTCCATCTACACCTGCGCAAGTGTATAATATGTTGGTTCGCCAAGCAGTTCGTCCAATGCGTCGCCCATTAGTGGTGATGTCGCCTAAGTCATTGTTACGTCATCCATTAGCGGTTTCTTCATTAGAAGAATTATCGACGGGTGTATTTCAAAATATCATTGGTGAAATTGACGAGATCGACCCTAAACAGGTTACACGCGTCGTCATGTGTTCAGGTAAAGTTTACTATGACTTGCTTGAAAAACGCCGTGAAAATAAACAAACTGATGTGGCTATTATCCGCATCGAACAGTTATATCCATTCCCAATTGATGAAATCAACGCTGAACTAGCACAATATGCGCACGTTACAGATTGGGTTTGGTGTCAAGAAGAGCCAATGAATCAAGGCGCTTGGTACTGTTCACAACATCGTTTTTATGCGTCTATCCCGCAAGGAGCGACATTAACTTACGCCGGTCGTGATGCTTCAGCTTCACCAGCGGTAGGCTATATTTCTGTTCACAACCAACAACAAAAACAATTGGTTGATGACGCACTAACTATTAAATAAGGATCTCAAATGACTACTGAAATTAAAGTTCCGGTGTTACCAGAATCGGTAGCTGATGCAACGATTGCAACTTGGCATGTTAAATCAGGTGACACTGTGTCTCGCGACCAAAATCTTGTTGATATCGAAACCGACAAAGTGGTACTTGAAGTAGTAGCACCGGAAGATGGTGTTATATCTGAGATCTTATTTCAAGAAGGCGATACCGTATTAGGTGAGCAATTGATTGCTAATCTTACTTCTGGTGGCGCTGCGGCAGTTCCGGCCGCAAAAGCGACTTCGGCTGTGGCAGCACCAGCTGCTAGCGGTCCTGCAACGGATATCAAAGTACCTGTGTTACCAGAATCTGTTGCTGATGCTACGATTGCCACATGGCATGTGAAAGTAGGTGAAGCGGTTGAACAAGACCAAAACCTAGTTGATATTGAAACGGATAAAGTGGTACTTGAAGTGGTAGCACCAAGTGCGGGTGTCCTATCTGAGATTCTTTTTGAAGAAGGCGCAACAGTCTTAGCTGAGCAAGCTATTGCTAAATTTGTTGCAGGCGCGGTTGCTGCAGCGGCACCGGTTGCAGCTGCAGCTGATAGCGGCGCTGAATCAGATGCGCTTAGCCCATCTGTACGTCGTTTATTAGCTGAGAAAGGCCTGGATGCTGCGAGCATTAAAGGCACAGGTAAAGGCGGTCGTGTCACTAAAGACGACGTTGAAAAATCATTAAAATCTGTTCCTGCGGCTACAGCGGCGAGCACAACTACAGAGGCACCGGCAGTTCCTATGGGCGAACGTACTGAAAAACGTGTTCCAATGACACGCTTACGCAAAACTATTGCAAATCGTTTACTACAAGCGAAAAACTCAACAGCAATGTTAACCACTTTCAACGAAATCAACATGAAACCAATCATGGATTTACGTAAGCAATACCAAGAAAGCTTTGAAAAGCGTCATGGCATTCGTTTAGGTTTCATGTCTTTTTATGTAAAAGCGGTGACTGAAGCGTTGAAACGTTTCCCAGAAGTAAATGCGTCAATTGACGGTGATGATATTGTTTATCATAACTATTTTGATATTTCGATTGCGGTTTCTACGCCACGTGGTTTAGTGACTCCTGTATTAAAAGATACTGATACTTTAGGTATGGCTGGTATCGAGTCAGGTATCAAAACATTGGCATTAAAAGGCCGTGACGGTAAATTATCACTTGATGAACTTCAAGGTGGTAACTTTACTATTACAAACGGTGGTGTATTTGGTTCGTTGTTGTCAACGCCAATTATCAACCCACCTCAAAGTGCAATTTTAGGTATGCATAAGATCCAAGACCGCCCAATGGCCGTCAATGGTAAAGTAGAAATATTACCAATGATGTACTTAGCGCTATCTTATGATCACCGAATCGTCGATGGTAAAGAATCAGTTGGTTTCCTAGTGACAGTAAAAGAAATGCTAGAAGATCCAACTCGTTTACTATTAGATGTATAATAAATTTTAAGACATTAGTCTTGAATAAATTGAGAAAGGTGATGTGTGATGTATCATCTTTCTTATTATAGACGTTGGAGTAACGTCTAGGATAATTACAGTCGGGATGTCGACTTTTTTTAAATTTACTAAAGCGGATAGAATATAACCATGAATTTGCATGAATATCAGGGTAAACAGCTTTTCAAAGAATACGGTTTACCTGTATCTGAAGGATTTGCTGCCGGTACTCCTCAAGAAGCTGCTGACGCAGCGGATCGCATTGGCGGAGAAGAGTGGGTAGTTAAATGTCAAGTACACGCTGGTGGTCGCGGTAAGGCTGGCGGTGTTAAACTAGTTAAAACGAAAGAAGAAATTTCAGCTTTCGCAGAAAACTGGTTAGGCAAAAACTTGGTTACATATCAAACTGACGAAGCGGGTCAGCCAGTGACAAAGATCTTAGTTGAGACTTGCACTGACATCGCTCAAGAATTGTACTTAGGTGCAGTTGTTGACCGTGCAACACGTAGTATTGTTTTCATGGCATCTACCGAAGGTGGTGTTGAAATTGAAACGGTTGCAGAAGAAACGCCAGAAAAAATCTTAAAAGCAGCTATCGATCCACTCGTCGGTGCACAACCTTACCAAGCACGTGAAATTGCGTTTGCTTTAGGTCTTAAAGGTGTGCAAATTCGTCAGTTCACTACGATCTTCATGGGTCTAGCGAAAATGTTCGAAGAATTAGACGTAGCACTAATCGAAATCAACCCTCTAGTAATTAAAGCTGACGGTGATTTACATTGTTTAGATGCTAAGGTTGCTATCGATGGTAACGCGATGTATCGCCAGCCTAAGCTTCAAGAAATGCACGATCCTTCACAAGAAGACGCGCGTGAAGCACAAGCAGCTGCTTGGGAACTAAACTACGTTGCACTAGATGGTAATGTTGGTTGTATGGTTAACGGTGCCGGCCTAGCAATGGGTACAATGGATATCGTTAATTTACACGGCGGCAAACCAGCTAACTTCTTAGATGTTGGTGGTGGCGCGACTAAAGAACGTGTTGCAGAAGCATTCAAAATCATCTTGTCTGATGAGAATGTTAAAGCAGTATTAGTTAATATCTTTGGTGGTATCGTACGTTGTGACATGATTGCTGAAGGCATCATTGGCGCAGTTAAAGAAGTTGGTGTAAACGTACCTGTAGTGGTTCGTTTAGAAGGTACTAACGCGTTATTAGGACGTGAAGTATTAGCTAATTCTGGTCTTGATATTATCGCTGCAGAGTCGCTTACAGATGCTGCACAAAAAGTTGTAGCTGCTGCGGAGGGCAAATAATGTCAGTATTAATTAATAAAGATACTAAAGTAATCTGCCAAGGTTTTACTGGTGGTCAAGGTACATTCCACTCTGAGCAGGCGATCGAATATGGTACGCAAATGGTCGGTGGTGTTACTCCTGGTAAAGGCGGTACGACGCACTTAGGTCTTCCTGTATTTAATACAGTAAAAGACGCAGTTGCAGAAACGGGCGCGACTGCGTCAGTTATCTATGTACCTGCTGCTTTTTGTAAAGATTCGATCATTGAAGCTGCCGATGCAGGTATTCAATTGATTGTTTGTATTACCGAAGGTATCCCAACTATCGATATGATTTATGTGAAAGAATATGTTTCACAAAAAGGCGTAACGATGATCGGTCCTAACTGCCCAGGTGTTATCACTCCTGGAGAGTGTAAGATTGGTATCATGCCTGGTCATATCCACAAGCCTGGTAAAGTGGGTGTTGTTTCTCGCTCTGGTACGTTAACGTACGAAGCGGTTAAGCAAACTACTGACGAAGGTTTTGGTCAATCTACTTGTGTTGGTATCGGTGGTGATCCAATTCCTGGTTCTAACTTCATTGATATCTTAACCTTGTTCCAAAACGATCCACAAACTGAAGCAATCGTGATGATTGGTGAAATCGGTGGAACTGCGGAAGAAGAAGCAGCTGAATTCATTAAAGCTAACGTTACTAAGCCTGTCGTATCTTACATTGCGGGTGTTACTGCACCTGAAGGTAAGCGTATGGGTCATGCTGGTGCGATTATCTCTGGTGGTAAAGGTACTGCTGATGAGAAATTTGCAGCGCTAGAAGCAGCGGGCGTAAAAACAGTACGTTCACTTGCTGACATCGGCAAAGCATTACGTGAAATCACTGGTTGGTAATCCCACTATGTTTCATTGTTAAATGATTTTAAAACCGCATCAATTGATGCGGTTTTTTTTTGCATAATGCTTCATGCCTGATGTTACATAGTTGGTGCAATAGGTTAGTTCATTGCATTAAACTTACTGGCATAACCCGTGTGTTTTCGGCTGGTGATACTGTTGACATGTTGATCGTTGCGCCAAGGTTGAGAATATATTGTCTGTTCATCAGAGATGGCAGGTTGTGGGGCTTCTAAAATCCCTCCTTGTACTTGGGTTAGTTGTTTATTCGTAAGCGTGTTAGTTGATGTGTGCGTCATTTGTGATTGAATATCCATGTTTATTTCCTCTTTTCAGTCGTGCTAATTAAGTAAATGTATTCCGTTATTAGATGCCTATGATGTTGTCCAAGACACGAAATAAGTATACGTCGTTCCTTTTGTTTTGCAGCTGCCGGTTAGTCCAGTTTTACTAAATAATCCCATTTGAGTTTGAAGTTGTTAGTATTTTGTTAGGTAAATGTATGCATTTGTGCATGAATACGTATGCACTTTGTTGTGTATGTTCATAGAGTTAAATATAGTGCGTGTTGATATAAAGCGGATGATGTGCGCGTTGTAACAACAAAACTAATAATTGAGTTCAATTACGAACAATGCCTCGCACGCTCATCTATAACTCAACGGGGAATGGGACAATATATGACTAAATTCAGACCCAGTTTGATCACCGCAGCACTAGTCGCTGGTGGCGTGGCATTTTCAATGCCAATTTACGCTCAAGAGACAAACGAGACACAAACGAATAAAGATGAAGTTGAAGTAATTGAAGTCAAAGGCTTTTCTACTAGCTTAATCAAATCTTTAAATCAAAAACGTTTCGGGGATACGGTATCAGAACAATTATCGGCAGATGACTTAGGTGGTTTGCCAGATGTTTCGATGGCAGACGCATTAACACGTCTTCCTGGTATTTCAGCAGTCCGTACTGGCGGTCAAGCAGCTGAAATTAATATTCGTGGTTTATCTGGCGATTTCGTGTTTTCCACCTTAAATGGTCGAGAGCAAGTATCAACGTCTGGTAACCGTTCCATTGAATTTGACCAATATCCATCAGAGTTAATTAATTCTGCTGCGGTATATAAGTCACCTAAAGCATCATTGATTGAAGGCGGTGTAGCGGGGACGGTTGAACTAGAAACAGCGAGTCCGTTATCCAATAGTAAACAACACACGTTTGGTGCAAATCTTCGTGGTATGTTTAATGACCGTGCGTCTGAAGTATCAGATGCAGAAGAATACGGTAACCGTATTAGCTTTTCTTACCAAGGTAAGTTTGCAGACGATACATTAGGGCTAGCATTAGGTTATGCGCGTTTGTTTCAACCTTCTGTTGCAACTCAATATATTGGTTTAGCACCAGGTGGTTTGATTAGCGGTACTGATTTGATTCCAAGTGAAGGTTTTGAAATCCAGCATAAAGGTGGTGAAGAAACTCGTAACGGTTATATGGCCGCTATTGAATGGGCGCCGACCGATAATTTCCGTTTAAAAGCGGACGGTTTTTTATCTCGTTTTGATTCAAAAGAATTTGCTCGTGGTTACCGCGTCAAATTAGAATCAAGCCAATCTTCTTATGATAATTTAACGGCCAATCCAGATGGTAATATAATTGGTGGTACTTTTTATCGTAACCCAGGCAGTTCAACGCGCGTTGAGCTAGTCAACGATGATAACCAAGATTTTGATGAAGTGGCCAGCTATGGTTTAAAGGGTGATTGGGATATATCTGATAACTGGTCTATGTCATTTGATGCGTCTTATTCATCTGCGGAGTCTAATTTCCGTAATGGCTTATTATGGTCATTGGTGGCTGAAGATGCAACGGTAGCAAATCCAGTTATCGATCAGAATGTATCAATTAGCTATTTGAACAATGGCTTAAATCTACCTAATGTAGGTTTCAGTCAAGCTGAAGCATTCAGTGATATTGATCGTGTCATGGTGAGTAAATACGGGATTTATCCGTACGAAAACAGTGATGAAATCGAAGCATTCCGTCTTGATTTTAAATATCAATTAGATAATAACTTCGTTTCTTCTATCGAATTTGGTGCACGTTATTCAGATCGTACGTACTCAAATGAACGTTCAGTATTTGAGTATGGTTCTGATTCTGGTTTCCCTAATTCAGCGCCACCATTACGTTTAACCCAAGATATGGTTGAAGTCGTGGATTGGCAGGGGGATTTTGCTTATTTCCCAAGTTACTTATCCATTGATTTAGATAAAGCACTTAATGCATGGTTCCCATCAGGCATTCCACAACCGGTGCAATCTTGGGGGACAGCTAACCCGGGCGTTATTAACAGCCCAACACCGGGTTTAGGTCCTAACACCGCTTGGTCGGTCACTGAATCTGGTTCAGTATTTGAAGAAGTCACTTCTGCCTATGTGATGGCAAATATTGATACGGAATTGGGTGATATTCCAGTTAGTGGTAACTTCGGTGTACGTATGGTTGATACCAATCAATCTTCCACGGTATTACAAGATGTACAAGGTGATCCTGAACAAGGCGCACAATACATCACTGATGATGCAGGTCTGATTAATGATCAATTTGCTTCAAAAATTATCGGTGATACGTATACGGATTATTTACCGTCGTTAAACCTTAACTTCAAAATTACTGATAATGATCAGATTCGTTTTGCTGCTGCTAAAGTCATGGGTCGTCCACCGATCAATCGCTTATTTGCCAATGCTAACGTGCGTGTGTCAGATGTATTTGGTTCAATTGATGAAGATACCGGTGATATTGTATTGACTAGCCCAACGGCTGAAATAAATGGTTCGAGTACTAACTCACCATTCTTACGTCCGTTTTATGCGAATCAATATGATTTATCTTATGAACGTTATTTTGATGATACTGATGGTGCATTAGTCGTTGCGTTGTTTTATAAAGAGATTAAATCCTTTATTGATACGACTGCCACACGTCCTTATGACTTCGCTGCCAATGGTTTTGATGTACCGACTGAAGTTGTGGTTACAGTGACAAATGAAGATGGTTTACCAGAGCTAAATAGCAACGCAGAACCTATTACTGTCACTATCCCAACAGTTAACGGGACTTATACAACGGCCCAAAATAACTCTGAAGGCGGTTATATTCGCGGTATCGAACTTGCGTATACCGAAATCTACAGCATGTTACCTGGTTTATGGTCAGGCTTAGGTGTTAATGCCAGTTACTCGTATACGGAATCAGAAATTCAACGTACTACCGGAAACGGTGTTTACACCGGTAACTTACCTGGTTTATCTGAGCAAGTGGCGAGTGTAACGTTATTTTGGGAATATGAAGGTTTTGAGAGTCGTGTTAGCACGCGCTATCGTAACCCATTCGTCTCAAAACAGGTGGGTGTGAATGAGCAAACAGTTAACTATGATGGCGAAACTGTCGTAGATTTCCAAGCTTCATATGCCATTAATGACAACTTAAGCGTGTTATTTCAGGCGAATAACGTAACGGATGCCCCAACGAAGAGTTACTTTGGTGACGAATCATTGACCGGCACGATCCAGTACTTCGGAACGCAATACTTCCTTGGTATGACGTATTCGTTATGAGTTATTTAACCCGTATTTTGAGAGGCTTAACAGCGGATCAAAAAAGTTTAACAACATCGGAGCAACAACCTATGTTTAATTCAATCCGAAAACTAGGTGCAGTCGTTGTAATTTTGACTTCACTAGGTTTAGCAGGGTGCGGTGGGTCAGACGTATCGTCTGGTACAGCCATTGTATCTTGTAGTTTACCGCAGATCCCTAATGCTGCTGGTTCTTCTTGTGTGGCACCGCCACCATTAAGTTGTACTGCGCCATTAGTGCCTGCTGCAGATAATCAAAGTTGTGTAATTGGCGCTGATCCGTCATTACCAATCCCTTCTGTTTTTCCAAATGCGACTCAAGCGGTGGTTTACTATAACCGTGCTTTAGTTGATGCAACGAATGAGTCAGGCGATACCGCTTATGAAGGCTATCGTTTGCATACTTGGAACAATGACACTTGTGATTCATTGGCCCCTGATTCAATTGCACCTTCATGGGATAATGGTTTAGTGCATGATGGTATTGACCCAAATTATGGAGCGTACTGGTTATTAAACCTTAAAGAAGGATTTGGTACCTGTCATAACTTTATTATTCATATCGGTACAGACGATGCGGGTAAAGAAATGGGCGGTGCGGACTTTAGAGCACCATTAGACCAAGAAGATGATACCTATCAACGTGTGAACTTTACGTTATCTGGTGAACCAACTGTGTTTGACTTCCCAATCCTATCGTTGGGTGAGCGCCCAGTCCAAATTGAAGGACTCGCGGCACATTGGTTAGATGCTAATACATTAGTGTGGAATGCACCTGATGCAGTGACGTCGGTGAAATTGCATTACTCAGCAAATGCGGGTATCGAAGCATCGCTAGAAACCGGCCTTAATGGCACGGCGCTAGATCTAGTGGATGCGACGTTGACGGATGAGCAAATTGCAATAGCACCACATCTAGCTAGCATGTCGGCATTTGCCGGTGAGTGGGATGCAGATGCAGCTAAAGCTGTGCTAAAAACTCAAACCGTGTTGGGTGGCTATAATGATGAAGGCAAATTAGTCGCTGCTACAGGTATTCAAATCGCAAATGCGTTAGATACGTTATATACGATGGGTGATGTAGATGCGGATGAGGCAACTCTTGGCTTGTCTTATGATGCGGATATGATTACATCTAACGTGTGGGCACCGACAGCTCAAAATGTTGTGTTAAATGTCTACGGTGCTGACAAGCGTTTAGCTTCTTCACATCAAATGACAGAAGATCCGATGACGGGTATTTGGTCGTACAGCGGTACTGGTATGGATCGCATGTTTTATCGTTTTGCTGTCACGGTATTCCATCCTGTATCTGGTGAAGTACAAACGTTTGACGTCACTGACCCGTATTCGGTTGGTTTAGGTGTAAACGGTCGTTTTTCACAGTTTGTTAATTTGAGTGATACGGATCTAAAGCCAGATGGTTGGGATGATTCTGTCGCACCTACAATTACGAACCCAGAAGATGCAGTGATCTACGAAGGTCACGTACGTGATTTCTCGGCGTTAGATATGTCTACTTCAGCAGCAAACCGTGGTAAGTACCTTGCTTTTACTGAAGAAAATACAGCACCGGTTAACCATTTGATGGATCTAGTGGATGCGGGTATTACCCATTTCCATGTATTACCAGTAAATGACATCGCAACTATCGAAGAACGCCCAGAGCGCACTGTCGATATGTTTGATACGGTCTTTGATTTATGTTTATTAAATCGTGATGCTGCGGTTTGTGATGAAGAGTCACCAACAACAGTATTAAAAGACTTGTTTGAAAGCTATGACCCGTTCTTACAGCCGACTAAGGCTCAAGAGCTAGCGCAAATGATGCGTAATGTTGATGATTTCAACTGGGGTTATGATCCTAAGCATTTCAATGCACCAGAGGGCAGCTATTCTACTGATCCTGATGGCGTAGCACGTATTTTAGAAATGCGTTCTATGGTGCAAGCGTTACATGAAATGGGCTTACGTGTGGCTATTGATGTGGTGTATAACCACACCAATGCATCAGGTTTGAATGATAATTCTGTACTAGATAAAGTTGTACCTGGTTATTATCATCGTTATACCGTTGATGTGGGTAATATCACACGCAACACATGTTGTGATGATACAGAAGATCGTAATCGTATGATGGCCAAGCTAATGGAAGATTCATTAGTGATGTGGGCAACACAATACAAGTACGATGCATTCCGTTTTGACTTAATGGGTCATCATTCTAAAGATGTCATGTTAGCACTAGAGACAGCAGTAAAAGCCGTTGATAGTGATACGTATTTTTATGGTGAAGGCTGGACAGCACCAGATCGTGGTGTGACGCAAGCTGATCAAATCAACTTAGCAGGTTCACAAATCGGTACCTTCAATGATCGTATCCGTGAAGCTATTCGTGGTGGTGCGTTCTTTAATGGTCTTGGTGACGGCGATCAACTGTATGCCGGCGACCGCATTAAAGCGGGTCTTGCTGGTACATTAAATAACTATATCTTACAAGATAGTAACGGCGTAACGTCGACAACTAGCTCGTTAGGTGGTTATGCGGTAGATCCTGCTGATATCATTAACTATGTGTCAAAGCATGATGGTGAAACATTATGGGATAAGTTCAACTATGAACTGCCTGGTAATTTATCATTAGCACAGCGTGTTCGTGCACAAAATATCGGTCTTGGTTTGCCATTAATGGCGCAAGGTATTCCATTCTTACAAATGGGCGGTGATTTATTACGTTCTAAGTCAATGGATCGCAATACCTATGATGCTGGTGATTGGTTCAACAAAATTGATTTTACTAAACAAAGCAATAACTTCAATGTTGGCTTACCGTTAGCTCAGGATAACCAAGGCGCATGGGAAACCATTGGCTCGTTTGCTTATTCTCCAGAGCGTGCGGCAAGTATGTCTGACGTTGAATTTGCTGGTGAAGTGTTCCAAGAGTTGCTCTCTATTCGTGCTGATTCTCCGTTATTCCGTTTAACGACGGGTGAAGATATCCTAGCGCGAGTTGGCTTCCATAACATTGGTCGTAGTCAAGCTCCTGGTGTCATTGTGATGAGCATTGATGACAGTGCAGGTATGACTGATATCGATCCGATGAATGATGCCTTAATGGTTGTCGTTAACGCAAGTTACGATGAGCAGTCTGTTCGTGTTAATACAGCGACGGGTTTTGCATTACACGCCACTCAAGCTTCTTCGATTGACAGTGTCGTTCGCGGTGCCAGTTTTGCTGAAGGTGTGGATGATAATGCGGGTAATGGACTATTCACTGTTCCAGCACAGACCATTGCGGTGTTTGTAAAAGCACAAGGTACTGAGCAAGGTATGGGTATCTCTGCGTTTGCTACTGCGGGTGCGCCAGATGTTGTTCCTTACGGTTCAACAGCGGTGTATTTACGTGGAAGCATGAACGATTGGGGTACAGCAACAGCATTTAACTATGAAGGTGATGGTATCTACCGTGCCACTTATACGTTAGAAGCAGGTACTGAATATAACTTTAAAGTTGCTAATGCCGATTGGGATAATCCTAATCTTGGTGGTCAAGCTGGACAAACTGCAGTAACCGAAGCGGTGACTTACAGCCTGGATGGTGGTGAAAATCTACAATTCACACCTGCTGATACAGCACTTTATGAGTTCATCTTCGATGCTGCTGATATGGATAATCAAACGCTATTAATTAGCAAAGACAATCCATTCTTTGGTACTGAAGTGTATTTACGAGGTGGCATGAACGACTGGGGCACTGCAAACGCAATGACCTATGTCGGCGATAAAGTCTTTACGGCTTATATCGATGTTGCAGCTGGGGATTATGAGTTCAAAGTCGCTTCAGAAGATTGGTCTACGGTAGATTTTGGTGCGCCTGCAAATACTGATGAAGCTCGTAACATGTTACCGGGTGATGTGTTTGACACAAGCACGGGTGGTGGCGATAACTTCCGTCTAGCAATAACAGATGCCGAAGAGTACGCTTTCATCTTTGACACGTCAGGCATGACCAACACGATTGCTGTCTTTAAATCTCAGTTCTTTGGTGCTACTCCAGTATATTTACGTGGTGGCATGAATGGTTGGGGTACAGATAATCAGTTTATCTATAGTCAAGGTGAGTATAGTGTAACGTTAGATGTTTCTGCTGGTAGCGTTGAATTTAAGGTTGCCGATGCAGACTGGGCTAATATTAATATTGGTGCAGTTGATGGCGATAACAAAGCCGTGACGTTAGGAGCACCATTAATGATGCTTCAAGGTAGCAATGATAACTTAGTGTTAGATGCACCTACGACAGGTTCATATACCTTTACGGTACGTGGTCCAAATCCACTATCACCAACGGTGACAGTGACACAAAACTAATTTTGTGTGTAAAGAGAGGTTAGTGTCACAATATTAACCTTTCTATTTAGTAGTCAAGCCGCTCCATGTGTTAAGCATGAGAGCGGTTTTTTTTATGTCTTACTGTTGGGTGAACGTATGGGGGGAGGGAGGTCGTTAGTGTGCCTTTTATATAAGACAATTGCACTACAAGCGTCATAAATCCTGCACTTTGGTAATAATGGGTTGTTAATTAGCGTCATCTTCGCTGATGGTTTGGATTAGTCTATTCAAGACACCATCCGTTTGTTTTTGAATATCAGAATCTCGCACCTCAATCATCACATCAGGCATTAGACCTTGATTAGTGATGGTATTTAATTTATCCGTCGCTATGCCTGTCGGCAAATACTGGAAAATAGGAATGTCGATTTCGATTTGTGTATTCGGTAACGTTAAAAAGAACATTCCACCACCGTTAATGCCACGCAAATTCCCCCCAGTCGATTGGCCGACAAGCGTTGCTATTCCGGCATCTTGATACTGCTTGGCTAGCATAAACGTAGCAGATGCATTTGCGCCATCAACTAATAACCAGACTTTCCCTGAAAACGTCTTATCCACCGGCTCTAATGTTGGCATAGCCATCGAGGTTTGCGTATAGAGTCGTTGATCCCATGTTTTAAGGTAGGGTTTAATCGATTCTGGCAACGTGGCAAATGGACGAACTGGTGAGAACGGCAAAGATTGATTAACTAAATCTGACAAAAATTCGCCTAATTGCAACATCGGTAAATCCAAACCGCCACCGTTGCCTCTAATATCAATAATTAAATGCTCAACTGACGCTGTGTTAAATGCTGCAAACGCTTGGCTGTAAAACTCTTGCCAATCAAAATCAAAATTGTAAGTCGCAAATGTGCCAATTTTTAAATAACCTATTTGGTCATCGTTAAGTGTTCTAAATTGAAAGCTATTGCGGACATCAGCCAGTTCCGGCTTTAGTGCGACGAGAGCGGCTTGACGCTGTTTTAAAGTGCGACCATTGACATCCACAATCAGTTGTCTGCTAGTATTGGGCAAGCGTAGCGTTAATTTGTAAGTTGTGTCGCCTTGGTCTTGACCAAACAATAACGGAAAGTACGCATCAAATAATTGGTAACTTGATGTTGGTAACAACTGTGTTAAATAGGCACGACGAGCGTTGTTATCTCCATCGACACTCAGATAGGGCGCCAGTGTTTCGCTAATCGTTGCGACTTCAATATTATTGATCGCTATAATTTCGGTACCCGGACGTATGATAGATTTATCCGATAAATTATGCGTTATGTACCAGCGGTTTTGGATATTTTGAAATAACACAGGTAACTTATTCGCCGGTGCTAATGTCAGTTGATCAATCAACGCGCTTTGGTTATAAATTCCTGTGTGAGTATGTCCACACTGAAGACTTGCTGCGAGTTTACTTAATCCAAGGTATGCGTCTTTGACGCTTAATGCTTGCGAAAAATTTTGTTTAGTTTGTGAAAATATTTGCTTGAGTTGAGTGTCATCCAAATACCGATTTGCCCCAGCATGGACTTGGGTAAATGCGAGTTGGACAATAGCGAGATCGGCTTGTAATTGCGCGGGCGTAAATTTGTCCACCGCATCAAAATTGATCGTATCAGGCACACCAAAAGTGTGTTTTGTTTGTGTATGGTTACCGCTGAGTTTGGTTTGCCTAAAACCTTGGATAGGCTCATGCACAATTACGGGTGTTTGACCTAGCTTAACGGCCGGTTTGAGGGTGATGAATTGATAACGAATAGTTTGGCCAGGTTGCGTGTTTGGCAGCCATAATGATAGTTGATAATTATCGCCTTTACGCAATAACTCAATCGGATTATCCATACTCAGTGGTGGGGTTTGCCCGATAATATATAATCCAGTTTGATCGGGAGAATGAACATTGATACTCAGGGTGTTGGCACTAAGAGATGCAGTAAAAAAAACGGAGAAACACACACAAACACAAGCAATGATTGCTTTCATTTTCAATATCCTTATATAACAGGCCTAGTAATATAGCATAACTATTTTACTAGCCTAGGGGATCTTTACTAATGGTGTATGTCTGGAGGAACTAAAATTTAGTTGCTTAACAATCTATTCGCACTAAAGTATGGATTGCATTAGTGCACATCGCACCAATTCAGTTCGCACTAATATATTTCTTGCTTAACCGTGCAATGTGTTTTTCTAAACCCATGCCACCGGCACGTTCCGCCCGTTGATAGTAATATAACGCCTCAACATCACGCTCGAGTTTATCTAAGGTTTGTGCTGCTTGCAAATTCCTATATCCATCATGGGGCAGTGCATCGGCTAAAATAAGGGTGGTTTTGATCACCATATCGATATCTTGGTTTTGCTGATATCTAGTTAACGCTGACTGCATCATATCAAGCCAACTGACTTGCTTAAGATGAGCGGCTTTACCTAATGCTGTTTCCCAATTATGTGGGGTGGGTAAGGTAATCGGTTGCGGCGAATCAGTAAAAGGATAATCAGCCATTAAGGTCAACACATCGGCAAAGCCCTTGTATTCTTCACTAGGTAAGATTGGTCGACGTTGCCAAGCGGTATTGGCATCAACATACACCTGCCGTTGGCTAGTATCAGCTAATAAATCGAGTTGCCATAAACGCTCATAAAACGCATTGGCGATAGCAAAGTAGCCACTGACGTTAGGATGTAAATGTTCTAACATGACGTTGCGCCCAATTAATTGATTTGGGCTGCGTTGTCTTAGTGCTGCTTGGGCATCGACGAGTTTGACATGCTCAAATTCATCAGCTAATTCTCTAATAATCTCATTAATCTCTGCTGGCGCACGAAAGCGTAACAAATCATGCTCGGTAGCTAATGATAATTGGGTTTGAGCACATGAAATAAGCTTTCGTGCAGCGCAATACTGGCCTATTTTAAAATGTAGTTCGGCGCTGGGTTGGGCTAATGCATTTGCTGCGCTAATCAGTTGAGCTAAATGTAAATTGGCTTGAACTGGATCAGTTAATGCCGCTAATTTACCAAATTGTTGCATTAATACGGGTGGCGTTGTGTCACTTTCAAAAGGAGGATGGTCTTGTTCATTACTCGCAATAGTGGACAGTAGTACTGGAATATTGGCCTCACCATAACGAGTCAATAATGCTTGCATGTTATGCCTGAATTGGTCAATGCCAGCAGTGAATAGCGCAGAATCTGTTGCTATGTGTTTGTGCTTGGCGACTTTAGACATTAACGTACGGGCTGATTGATCATCCTCAGCACCCGTTGCCATAAGATCACTAGCGGGCTTTACGCTAACACTTGTACTCATACTTGTACTAAGTTGTGCAACGATATTTTGTATTAATTGAAACACTCGCCACTTACGCAGCCGCAACAACCAGCGAGTAGACGTACTTGAGCCTGCCACAACAAAGTTAGAGCCTACTCCTAAGATCCCTAAAAATTCATTATGGCCGGCATAAATTAATATCGCATCAGGTTGCTGTTCAATAATTTCATCAGCAAAATCCAACAAGGTATAGGAGTTTACTGCTGACATCGCCGTACTGATGACTTCGACATAATGTCCAGGTTTGGATGCGCGTACTCTGCCATCGAGCATACCTGCCAACGATGCCCCTAAACCATATGGGTAGCCTGCGGCGGTAGAGCCTCCTTGAACAAACAATCGAAAGCCGTTGTCGGGTTTATCTTTGAGTAAAAAATTGGCTTCCATACTGACTGACGGAGCAACGGCATGTTGAGCAAAATAACGTTTAATAATATCAGGACGCGGCAGTTGGTATTGGGAGTGTGAGGGGTTGTCTATAAACAACGAATAATCTTGACCATAATTAGCCAAACGTAATGCCATTTCCAACAATAAAAAGAACACGATGGGTAAGCATAGTGCGATGCTATACATGAACCAAGTAGACGACGATTTTTTCATGATTCACTGCTCGCATATTGTTGAATTTGTTGTAAGTATTGTTGCGCTTGATGATGCTCTGGCTGCAGCGTCAAAACCCATTTAAGCGTCGCCAATGCTTGCTCAAACAAGCGTTTATTGAATTGGATCTGTGCTAAGTTCAATTGCATATTTATATCGTTGGGGGTTAACCTAACTGCTTGTAAGGCATAAAAATGCGCGTAATCAAAGCTCCCAGCTTGACGATATAAATTAGCGGCTCCATGGGCATACTGTGCATTAAAAGGCAAGCCATCAGCTAATGTACTTGCAGCATTAGCAGCGAGTAACCATTGTTGGGTTTGTTGGTAATGATTGACTAGGTGGGTTTGTTGTACCAGGTAGTCATTTTTTTTGATCCGGTTTAAACCAAATTGCTCCGCAGGGTTTGACGCGGTTAGTACTGGTAGAGGTTGCGGCGACGTGTTAAATGGATAGTCGGAAGTGAGGTTATTAATTTTATGCTGCGCAAAAATAATATCAGCGGCACTCACTTGACTATGTTGCTCAGCAATAGATTGTGTTTGTGCATAAGGAGCTGGCGGTAACAAGCCTTGCTCAATGATGGCTTTAAGTGCGCTATGTGCCAATAATGCATACCCCTTAGCGTTAGGGTGTAAATGCTCAAGCATAAGCGTATTGCCAATGATCCCATCTTCGCTGGCGTCAGCTAATATTTTCTTACCTTCAACTAAGTGCACATTAGCATGTTGTAGTGCGACATCGGTAATAATCGCATTGAAGTGTTCGGGGGCACGAAAGCGCAAGCCATCAAGATTTCTGGCTGTGGTAAAAAAATGATGTGCATTGTCCGCATTATTGGCCAATAAAGCTTGCCCATAACGATAATTAACCAGCGCATGATAGCTATGTAGACGATATAAAGTGTCTATTTGTGCGAGTGACACTGAAGAGGAGGTTAACTCTGCCACTATGGACTCAGGTAATGAGTAAGTGCTGTTAAACGGTGCTTGATCACGATCATTACTGGCTATCGTTGATAAAAATACCGGTAAACCTGCGGTACTAAACTGCGTCACAATATGCTCAAGATTGTCGCTAAACTGCTTAATACCAGCCATATAAGCCGGTGAATCAAATGCAATTGATTGATTTTTAGCGATACTTGCCATCACGGTGCGTGAGTTGCTAGATACGATGCCTGATGTATCAGCTGACGGTTCGTCATTGGCTTGAACATGTAAGATCAAGGCTTGTATTAATTGTACGATACGCCATTCTTTTAAGGATAAATACAGTAAATTTAAACCGTGACTACCTAAACCTTGATAACTAGAGCCGACCCCCATCACGCCTAAATACTCATTATGTCCAGCGTAGATATAAATCGCATCAGGTTCTATAGTCAGTACTTCATCTACAAAATCTCGCAGCATATAACTATTAATCGAGGACATCGCGACATTAATCACTTCGATATGACGCTGTGGATATAACCCCTTTAACCTATGTTGCAAAATTCCAGCGGGTGCACCAAAGCGACCATAAGGAAATCCGGCGGCAGTGGAGCCCCCCATTGCAACAATACGTAGTGTCTCTTTGGGTTTTTGTGCTAGAAAAAACTGCGTATCTATTGCGACGTTGGGCGCTGCTTCAGGGGAGGGGAAATAACGGTGGATAACATTAGGATTAGGTTGCATGTATGCCGGTTGATTAGGTACAGGGATAAAGAGGTGATGACTGTTACCATATCCACTAACCCGCAATATTCCTTCTACTGCTAACAAGACAAAAACAGGGATAAGTAAAGCGATGCCATAAAACCAAGTGTGGGCTTTTTTCATTATTATTATCATCCACAAAATGACGAATATTGTTAATAGCTTGAGTATATCTTGTTTGTACTTTGGTTCAAATCCTTCTAGGTAATTAAAACATTTTGGGATAAGGATAAAAATACAGATGTCACTGAAAATGATAGTGAGTATTCATGATCAAGTTTACAAAAAATTAACTTTTGCGTGGGTTTTATGGCACAATCTACGACATAAAACATTGCCATAATAATTTTAATGACGAAGCAAACCATTTTAGGAATCTCAGCCTTATACCACGACAGCGCTGTCGCACTCATCATGGATGGCGAGATCATTGCCGCAGCACAAGAAGAACGATTCACTCGGATCAAACACGACGCTAGTTTTCCTCATCATGCGATTGAATTCTGTCTAAATACTGCACAAATAGAGCTCGATGAACTCGATGCCATTGTTTTTTATGATAAACCGTTATTAAAATTTGAGCGTTTACTCGAAACTTATTTAGCAAATAGTCCTCGAGGTTTTCGCTCATTTGCGCGTGCTATGCCTATTTGGCTCAAAGAAAAACTCTACTTTAAACAGTTACTCCGTCGTGAATGCCGTGCATTAGTCCATCGTCGTCGGGCACAGGCAAACAACACCACGATTGAAGCTCAGATTGCACTAGATAAGACCCCCGTTATTCCTGTACTGGGATTTAGCGAGCACCATCTATCACATGCCGCCTCGGCATTTTATCCAGCACCATTTCATCGAGCTGCAGTATTATGTCTTGATGGGGTAGGCGAGTGGGCGACAAGTAGTGCATGGATAGGTGAAAAAGCCGATGGTACAAATGGAGCGGTAACAAAGCACACTTTGACACCATTATGGGAGTTGCACTTTCCGCATTCGTTGGGACTTTTATATTCTGCCTTTACGTATTACTGCGGCTTTAAAGTGAATGCTGGTGAGTACAAGTTAATGGGCCTAGCCCCCTATGGTAAACCGGTATATGTAGAATTCATTTATCGCCATTTAATTGATGTCAAAGAGGACGGTTCATTTTCGTTAAACATGCACTACTTTGACTACCCTGCTGGCGATGTCATGGTCACACAAGCATTTTGTGAATTATTTGAAGGGGCAGCCCTTGCACATGATGCGCCGGTGACACAAAAACAAAAAGATCTCGCCGCGTCGATTCAAGTTGTCATCGAAGAAGTGGTATTAAAAATTGCCCAGCATATTCATACCGCTACAGGTTGTGACTATTTGTGTTTAGCCGGTGGTGTTGCACTTAACTGTGTGGCGAATGGGCGTTTGTTGCAAGATGGTCCGTTTAAAGATATCTGGATCCAACCTGCGGCTGGCGATGCCGGTGGCGCATTAGGTGCCGCTTTAGAGTATGCCTATCAGTTGGGTGAGCAAAGCACAGATAAATCGAATACGCTTCTACCATTACCTGCGCCTGACATGCAACACGCTTACCTCGGACCTGAGTACACTCTCGAACAGGCTTTAGAGGCTTGTTCACAATGGGACGTTGCCTACACGCATTTACCCCATGATGTGATTTTTGCTTATACCGCTCAGTTAGCGGCAGATGGGTATGTCATTGGGTGGTTTCAAGGGCGTATGGAATTTGGGCCACGTGCATTAGGCCATCGCTCCATTATTGGCGATCCACGTTCAACGACTATGCAATCGGTAATGAATTTAAAGATCAAGCAACGCGAATCATTTCGACCATTTGCCCCTGCGGTATTGCAAGAGCATGCGGATCAGTGGTTTGCGATTGATAAGCCAAGTCCATATATGTTGCTTGTTGCAGATGTGATTGGCACCGAACCAATTCCAGCCGTCACCCATGTGGATAACTCAGCTAGAGTGCAAACGGTTGCCCCTGAGCAAGTGTATTTTTATCCCTTGATCCACGCTTTTTATGATATTACGGGTGTACCGATATTAATTAACACCAGTTTTAATGTACGTGGTGAACCACCTGTATGCTCGCCAAGTGATGCAATAAGGTGTTTTTTGGCGACGGACATGGATTACTTAGTAATAGGGGATCTAGTCCTCAATAAAGCTGATATGCCAGTGACTTCTGTTACAAAAGCTAAAGAGGTGACCTTTGCTAAAGATTAAACTCCCCGTGTTCATTAACACCATATGGCAGCTTATTGCCTTACCGATGATCGGTATCGAACAAACCAAAGGGTTGCGTGATTTTGCGTGGCAGTTTAGCGCGTTAATCGTGATTGTCTTTATGGGATTGTTACCTTGGTTATTTAGTGGGGCGATACCGATGTGGCCTGTATTAGTAACAGGATACTTATTGCTCAGTGCGATGATCTATCCCAACGCGATATATCCGTTGTATGTGCTGTGGATGGTGATCGCCTCTGTATTAGGATTTATTAACACGCAAATCTTGTTGGCAATGGTATTTTATTTGGTATTTGCACCAATTGGCTGTATTTTACGCCTGACTAAAGGCTTACAGTATCAACACCAAAGGTCGCAAAAACTGAACAGTTATTACATAAAGCGTAATAAGCCATTAGACAAAGACCATTTAACTAAACCTTTTTAGTCTCACTTTCTGTCAGATGATGACTAATTCATTAAAAAGAAGAAAAGCATGAGCGAATTTTTATCTGATTTGTGGGAATTTTTAAAAGTCCGCAAAAAAATTTGGTTACTCCCTATTGTTGTTATATTAGCGTTACTAGGCGGCATAGTTGTTGCGACTCAACAATCCTCATTAGCGAGCTTTATTTATACGTTGTTTTAATCATTATTAATTAATCTTCGTTATGAAAACGTATGCAAGGGATCTATCCGTCCTTTTTGGGTATTCTCTATACTAAGCATATTTAGCGTATTAATCTTGATGCGTAATTAGACGCGTTTTTATATGGAATCAATTATATGATGGTCATCAACAAATCTGCACACCTACTTAGTATCATAGCACTGAGTGTCATGGGTGCACTTACCGCTTGCAGTCAAGCTCCACAAAACCAAATGCAGCAGAATCAATCTCCTGTTAAGTCAGCAACGCCTAGTACCAGCATTGCGCTTTCTCAAGCTGTGCAACTCAGTTTACCAGAACAACAAGGATGGCAAATGCAGCAGGGCAGAGGTGCCGGAAAGCCGGTGGTGTATCAAGTCTTCACCCGATTATTTGGTAATACGAATACCAATAACATTCCGTGGGGTACGATCGAACAAAATGGGATCGGTAAATTCGCAGATTTCACCGATATCGCCTTACAGGGCATTGCGGAGTTAGGTGTATCTCATGTCTGGTATACCGGTGTGCCACATCACGCACTCGTCAATGATTACACCGCTTACGGAATCAGTAATGATGATCCCGATGTCATTAAAGGAAGGGCTGGTTCGCCTTACGCAATCAAAGACTACTATAATGTCAATCCTGATTTAGCGGTTGATCCAGCACAGCGTTTAGCCGAATTCGAAGCACTAATAGCCCGTACCCATGCAAACGGAATGAAAGTCATTATTGATATCGTACCCAATCATGTCGCGCGTCAATATGAAGCCATTTCTCGACCTGAAGGGATCACTAATCTAGGTGAAAAAGATGATACGACGGTAACTTATGCGCCAAACAATAATTTTTATTACGTGCAAGGCGAATCTTTTCGTGTGCCAGAGTCGCGCAACGGCTATCAAGTGTTAGGGGGCAAACCAGCACTGTTAAACGATGGTCAATTCAGCGAAGATCCGGCTAAGTGGACGGGGAATGGTTCACGTGCCGCTCAACCGGATCTCAATGATTGGTACGAGACCGTTAAAGTCAATTACGGTGTTAGACCTGATGGAGCGTATGATTTTCCCAGACTCCCACAAGGTTATGATCAAAAAGGGGTCGCTGAGCATCACGCATTTTGGCAAGACAAAACCTTACCTGATTCATGGTATCAGTTTTATCATATTGCCCACTATTGGTTAGAAAAAGGTGTCGATGGCTTTCGCTATGATATGGCTGAAATGGTACCGAGTGAGTTTTGGTCATTTTTAAACTCATCGATTAAAGTGCAATATCCCGATGCATTTTTACTTGCTGAAGTCTATAACCCAGACCAGTTTAGGGAGTATTTACATATTGGTAAAATGGATTATCTGTATGACAAAGTCGATTTTTATGACTCCCTAAAAGCGGTGATGCAAGGTCATGGTGATTCGGCTAATTTGGCACGTGTTCAAGCGCAAATTGCTGACATCGAGCCACACATGTTACATTTTTTAGAAAATCACGATGAACAACGCATTGCTAGTCCAGATTTTGCAGGTGATATGCACAAAGGCAAACCGGCATTAGTGGTATCGGCATTGATTTCTCGTTCCCCAACGATGATTTATTTTGGTCAAGAAGTGGGTGAAGATGGCAGTGAAGAGACAGGCTTTGGTGATCCGACCCGTACCACTATTTTTGATTATGCCGGTGTGCCAGCTCATCAACGTTGGATGAATGATGGTCAGTTTGATGGCGGTCAGTTAAGTGCCCTCGAAAAAGCGCTTAGGGAGTATTATGTTAACGTCTTGAATATCTCAGCTAATCATCCAGCAATGAAAGGTAATTCTATCCCTTTGCATCACGCTAATCTTGAAGAATCTAGATATGGGAAATTGCATTTCTCATTTGCTAGGTATGCCGATTTAGGTGTGAATGAACAAGGCGAGCAACAGCATGTCGCATTGTTAGTCGTGAACAATTTTGATGCACAACAGAGCCTAGAAACGAGGTTGTCAGTGCCTCATGCTGTGTTAGAAAAGTGGGGCTTGCCTGTAGGGGACTATATCATGAAGGATCTATTAAATAGTGGCCTCTCGACGTTACGCGTAACTGGTGAAGATGGTATTGAAGTGGGTGATAATCCAATCCATGCCAGATTTTCTGTTAATTTGGCGCCACTTGATTCAGCGGTATTTGAAATCACTTGGTCAACACCAATCACGCAGTAATAAGAGCTAATTAGGAATTACATTATGTCATTTTCAACTTTTAATTTCACTCGCTGTGTGCGACATACTACCTATGCAATTGCATTACTCTCGTTTACATTTGCCGGTGGTGCACAGGCTAAATCTGTTGCGCAAAACACAGTCGATGCAGTCAGTGAAATCAATCATCAAGCGGGTGTATTGAGTTATCAGATCCCCAACGCGACAGTACGTATTTCAGCATTAAGCGATTATAGTTTTGAAGTCTTTTACGAGCCACATAATAGCCGACAATTGCCGTCATTTGCTCTAACCGAACAACAATCGTTAGTGGCAACCCGTGTAAATACGAACCCGACGCACATCGAGTTTTTAACCCCTAAAAGCTATGTTCAACTTGATCCGAAAACGGGGCGACTCGCGTTTGGCTTAGCAGCTCAACCGGTGGTTGTGGAAGAAGAAGTCGGCTTATTTTTTACCGAAACCTTACGTGGCTTTCGTTTTAAATTAGACGACGGAGAACAACTGATGGGTGGCGGTCAACGGGTCTTAGGGATGGATCGTCGTGGCCATCGTATGCCACTGTATAATCGTGCGCATTATGGCTACACCACTGAGTCAAATCAGATGTATTACTCATTACCCGCTGTGCTATCTAATCAAGATTACGCGCTATTGTTTGATAATTCGGCTAATGGATTTTTAGATATCGGTCATTCGCAAAACGATATTTTGCAATTTGAGGCAGTTGCAGGGCGTACCAGTTATATTGTGGTGCTGGGTGATAATCTTGCGCAAGTATCCCAAGAAATTGGACAAGTCACCGGAAAACAACCTTTACCACCACGCTGGGCGCTAGGAAATTTTGCGTCACGCTTTGGTTATCGCACACAACAAGAAACGCAAAGTACGGTACAAGCCTTTGCTGATGCTGATATTCCGTTGGATGCCGTAGTGCTGGATTTATATTGGTTTGGTCCTGATATCAAAGGGCATATGGGTAATTTAGATTGGGATCGCACTGCTTTTCCACAGCCCGAAAAAATGATCCAAAGCTTTACCGATATAGGCGTTAATACCATAGTGATCACCGAACCTTTTATTTTATCCAGTTCCAAGCAGTGGGATAGTGCAGTAGAACATCAAGCGCTGGCTAAAAATTACAGCGGGCAACCGCGTCGTTTTGATTTTTATTTTGGTAATACAGGTTTAGTGGATGTCTTTGATACAGACGCTCAACGCTGGTTTAATCAATTTTATACCAAACTATACCAACAAGGAGTCACAGGCTGGTGGGGCGATCTGGGTGAGCCAGAGGTGCATCCTGCGGACAGTTTGCATCAATTCGGGGACTTGACGGTCACTGGCGATGAAATTCACAATGTCTATGGCCATCAATGGGCCAAAATGGTCTATGAACACCAACGTCAGTTAAATCCGTTAATTCGTCCATTTATCATGATGCGCGCTGGCTTTTTAGGCTCTCAGCGCTACGGCTTAATCCCCTGGACAGGTGATGTGTCTCGTGAGTGGGGGGGACTGGTGCCGCAAGTTGAACTGGCATTGCAAATGTCAGTGTTAGGCTTGGGGTATATTCATTCTGATGTCGGTGGGTTTGCAGGCGGAGAAACCTTTGATCCTGAGTTATATATGCGTTGGACTCAATTTGGCGCATTTTCTCCTGTGTTCAGGCCTCATGCACAAGAGCACATTCCTTCTGAACCGGTATTTCATGAAAAAACCGTAAAAGACCATTCACGAGATTATATCAAGTTACGTTATGCCCTAACTCCTTACAATTATACGTTAGCGATGGAGCATAGCTTAACGGGGATGCCATTAATGCGTCCGGTGAGTTTTATTGATAGTGAACAATTCACCCAATCAGCGAGTTATTTATGGGGCGACAGTTTTTTGGTACATCCAGTGACGGCGCCAAATATCAAATCTGTTATCGTGGATTTGCCTGCTGGCGTATGGTTTGATTACTTTGATGGTCAACGTTTTGTTGGTGATCAAATCGTAAACGTTGCTGCCCCATTACACAAATTACCGTTACTTGTAAAAGCAGGGGCATTTATTCCGATGGTTGCTGCTCAACAGCACTTAAAACAGTATTCGACGGAGACGTTGAGCATGCATTACTACCATGACAAAACGGTCACTTCGAGTTATTACCGATTATTAGAAGATGATGGTGTGGCACCCGATTCCCTAGTTAACAATGCTTATCAAAGTATTCACTTTAGTAGTGTGACCACTGAGTCAATTATTGCTATCGATGCTCAAGTGCAAGGGATGTATGCGAGTGCACCTAAGTCACGTGCAATGACCTATGTGATCCATAATATTGCTACGTTGCCTAAAGCGATCAGTATAAATGAGCGTACATTGACTGCAGCGCAGCGCCAACAAGCCTGGAATAGTAAAACTAAGCAATTACGAGTTGCAGTAGACTTAGCTCAAGCTGTGGGCTTAATCGTGACATTATAACGCATTGTTACACTAGCGTACTTGCTGAGTCATAAAGGCACTTTTCCATCGGGATAAATGGCAATGATATGCTACGTTTTGAAAATGAAACGTTTGCCGTTATAAATTCTCGGCAACGTTTAGGTTTTATTGGCCGAGAGGTCTTACTGCCACATATGCTGAGTTTACATTTGTTTCGCGTCTATCTACAGGGCTGAAAAATCGACAAAATGTGCTAGCTATTACTGTCATTAAGTTTAATTCTCAACCTCAGCCGGTTTATGATATTTTTGTTGAACGTCTGTTTATGCAATATCAGACCAAACCATTAACGATTACGGTGGGCAAACAGCCTTGGATGCACCTGAATTAATCTCTGGTAATAAACAAAACCAATCACTCGCTATTCAGGTTAATTATGGTAAATTAAAAAACAAGGAGACTACCAAGCTCATTTACGATTTTTTAAAACTGAACGCTTCGGAGTCATCAGTGAATTTGCACAAAATGCAACAGCAGGATTTGCGACCGCAAATATTAAAGGATTTGATACCCGTGTCCGATATAAAATCAGTCGTTCTGTATGGGTTGGATTTCGTTATAGCCAACTCGATACCATAACCGGCACTGTAGAGAGTAGTCATCGTTTTAGGATAGAAACTGCGGCAACATTTTAATTGATAACCAAGAGAACTCCAATGAGTCAAGCTAAGCAGACTGTACTGATCGTCGATGATGAAATTAATATTTTAAAGTCTATGAGACGCATGTTTAAACAAGCAGGGTACGAAGTCTTTACTGCTGAGTCTGGTTTAGAAGGGTTAGCCTTGTTAGCGGATGAATCGATTCAAGTTATCTTATCTGATTTTCGCATGCCCGTAATGAACGGGGGGGAATTTTTAGCGCAAGTTAAAATTAATCGTCCTGATGTTGTCTCTTTAATTTTGAGTGGCTATGCTGATTTTGATTCTGTGTTAGCAGTCATGAATCAAGGCAGTGCATTTAAGTTTTTGACTAAGCCTTGGGACAACCAAGTGTTGCTGCAAGAAATTGCTAATGCGTTTGTGCATTATGAAACTAAGCTGCGCCAAGACACCTCCTTAGAACAATCCAAATATTTTGATAATATCAACGAATTCAATGGTGCAGTTGAGAGTTTTGTGTATGAAAATATTCCATTTAGTATCGGTTATTTTGAACTATCGAATGCCAATGATTTAAAGCGTTATGACGTTGTGCTAGAGCCATTGCTTAGTCAATTACAACAGTACATTTCGACTCATTGGGGTAAACAATTTTCGCTTTATAGCATTAGTGATGTCGCAGTGATTATACTCACTCATGGTTGCCATGAACAAAATATACAGATTGATTTTTCGCGCTTAGTATCGGGTATCGAACAGGATAGTTGGCATCAGATTCAAGATAACAAAGTTGATGTGAGCGTCAGTTTTATTTCCTCTGACGACTTGGATAAAACGACTAGTTTTATCGTTGAAACCCTTCAAGAAGCTGCTGTATTGATTAATGCGAGCTCTGAATTCATGGCGTTAAACAACCAATACTTATTGAAAAAACAACGCCAACTCACTATCAAGTCCGACGTGCCTCGAGCATTAAAGATGAATCAATTTTCTTTGGTATATCAACCTAAAATCACAATGGAGACTGGATTAATTGAAGGTGCCGAGGTGTTATTACGCTGGCGGCATGATTCTTTAGGTTGGGTATCGCCTGGTGAATTTATTGATATAGTTGAAGCGGATGGGCAGATTAATGACATTGGTGACTGGGTTATAGACAATGGTTTAGCTGAACTGTCCCGATTATCGCGGATTTCACACGAACTCCAATCCTTCTCAATTAATGTGTCAGCTAGCCAACTATTAAATATCAAATTAGTTCAGACAATCCAAGATGCGTTGCACAAATACAATATCGATCCACCAAAACTAGAAATTGAAGTGACTGAAACCAGTTTAATCAAAAATTTAAACGCCACATCAAAAACTCTTAATGCCTTAAAAAACCTAGGGGTTAAAATTGCGATTGATGATTTTGGTGTGGGCTATTCATCATTTGCGTATCTGACTAAACTACCAATAGATGTACTTAAGTTAGATCGAGCATTACTTGAAGGTATTGAGTACAACCAAGATACGCAATTGTTAATCAACAATTTGGTAAAAACGTGTCATAACCTCAATATTAAAGTGGTTGCAGAAGGGATTGAAACGAAGGCTGCACTAGAAAAAATCAACATCGCAAATTGTGATTACGTGCAAGGGTATTATTACAGTGCTGCAGTATCGAAAAATGAAATTGAAAAGCTATTTATCAAACAACCTTTCCGGATCCGCAACACTGGTTTAGAGTAACACCTTGCATTTTCATACACCATTTATACCCCAATCCATGTGTTAATAAATTTCTTATCTAATGTTATCTGCGCGATTGATGTTTTACTTGAATTATTCTGCATAGAACCGATGCTCTCTGCCATATTCGAACAATGCGTCTAAGACGATTTGTTGTGGCGAATTTAACGCATACATCGTTTTGCATTGCTCAATTTCTGCAAAGTATTGATTGAATGATAGTTTATTAACCATAGGCTGAGTGAGTTGTAAACAATGGTTGTGCCATGTTGTTTGTTGCTCGGAAGTAAGTTGACCAGAAGTCAGTTGTTCGGGGTAGTTACGCCCGATAAAACGCAATAACAACTCCGCTAACCTTGGCGTAGGGCTGCGTTTAATCAATGTTGGCAACGCTTCTGGCGTTGCATAATGTATGGAGGTACAAAAATCCTTTTCGGCTTTGCTTAAAAAGCCTCCACTATACAAGCTCGCCTCTACATCAACCGATTCATCTTCAAACTCACGTACAAAAATTTGGCTGATTCGTGCTAAGAGTTGCGGGGCATCAATCGACATGAGCGCAGTGTTTAACTGTACTAAGCGTGCTTCAATTAACGGCAAGTCCAGTTCAAGCTCTTGAGCTCGAGCCGGTGACAAAGTATTGGTTTTTGCAATGAAAGGGCATTGATTGTGTTTTATTTCCAGCGCAGCAAAATCAGGCGTGTCAGCATTTCTATCTTCGCGTTTAACATAACGGATTGCTTGCAGCTCGCTTGCATTGAACGTTAAAAGGGGGGTAATGTCTTTGGTTAAATCAACACAAATAGTAGCATTACTATTGGTAGAATGGGCGCAAATGGGCACTATATAACTTATACATCCATGTTTAGCTGAACGGTAAGGATTAATGTAAAGCAATGTTTGACGCCAATGTTGTTCTAGTAAATCCACAACGGCCTGCTTGGAACGAAAATTATAAGCATAGGCAAATAATTTTGGTTGCGTCGTTTGAATGAGTTTCGCAATAGCGATGGTCGCATAAACATCACTTAATGCATCATGTGCATGCTCATGCGCCACACCATTTGCTTGGGTTAGCGCCTCTAGTTTAAAGCTTGGTAAGCCTTTTTCATTTTCTGGCCACACAATGCCTTCTGGACGAAGTGCATAGCATGCTCTCACCAAATCAATAATATCCCAGCGACTATTCCCATTTTGCCATTCACGCTGATACGGATCATAAAAGTTTCTAAACAAACTAAATCGAGTGAATTCATCATCAAATTTAACGGAGTTATAACCGATACTACAGGTATTAGCTTCACTCATTTGTTGTTGAATTTGACGCATAAAGGCGTATTCAGTTAATCCTATTTGTAACGTTGATTGTGGGGTGATACCCGTAACTAAGCAAGCTCTTGGGTGTGGTAAATAATCTGGGTGGATTTTAGCAACAATATTAATTGGTTCATCAATAGGGGTGAGGGACAAATCAGTTCGTATTGCTGCAAACTGGCACGGGTAATCATGTTGTGGCGATATGCCCCAAGTCTCATAATCATGGAATAAAAAGCTTGGTGTTGATTGTTGTGGCATATCGGCATGCACCTATAATGAATGATCATTTAATGTATGAATAAATAGAAAATAGCACGTAATTAATAGGGATGAAAGGATAGCAATTCTCAAGGTGAAATAGACTTTCTAATAATCGAAGTGGTCAGGAAGCTGTTATGAAAAAAATCAGTCTTGTCTTTTTAGATTGCTTGGCGTTTGTTGAGCATTTTGAAAATGCAAATGATCCCTGAGATGAACTAGACCGCTGGCATAGATTGTCTATGCGTCGTTTCTGCTTTCCTTTGCCGACATCCATTGTTATATTCTTATGATATTAACGGCAACACGATAGATATCTTAAGGGTATTAGGATGATAAATGCATTACAGGCTAAATCAATCAACACGCTTAGACAACGACACAATCCTCTAGTCACCGCTGTAATAACGACCATGCTGGCTACACCGTGGATGTTACAAGCAAATTTAGTGCAAGATACACCATTATCAACGGTCTCAACAAACCCAATAGCCATCGCCATACATGGTGGGGCTGGTACGATTACCAAAGCGAATTTATCGGAACAACAAGCACAACAATATCGAGCGAAACTAGAAGAAGCATTACGCGCTGGATATGCTCAGTTAAAAGCCGGTAAAGATGGGCAGTACGCTGTTATCAGTGCGATTCAGATATTAGAGCAATCGCCCTTATTTAACGCCGGTATTGGTGCGGTTTATACTTATGCCGGTGAACATGAGTTAGATGCGTCAATTATGCATGGTGCTAAGCGTCTTGCTGGTGCGGTATCCGGCGTGAAAACCATAGCCAGTCCGATTGCCGCAGCACAAGCAGTCATGAACCATTCTGTCCATGTTATGCTCAGTGGTAGCGGTGCTGAAGAGTTTGCTCAAGAACAAGGACTCGCCCAAGTAGACAATCATATTTTTGATACCGAACGACGATTGAAGTCTTTACAAAAAGCCAAACGCGCGATTGCCGACTCACAGACTGAGTTACTTGAATTTCAAGATTATAAATTTGGGACCGTCGGAGCCGTTGTATTAGACCAGCAAGGTAACGTCGTGGCTGGCACGTCAACAGGCGGAATGACAGCCAAGCGTTATGGTCGGATTGGCGATTCTCCAATTATTGGGGCGGGAACGTTTGCAGATAACGATAGTTGTGCCGTCTCTGCAACGGGACATGGTGAGTATTTTATTCGCTATCAAGTAGCGGCGGATATTTGTGCACGCATGGCATATCAAGGATTAACGTTGCAAGCGGCTGCTGATAAAGTGGTTAATGAGGTGTTAGTTGAGGCGGATGGTTCGGGTGGGGTTATCGCTATTGATACAGCGGGTAATATCGCTATGCCATTTAATACTGAAGGCATGTATCGCGCGAGTATCGATATTCATGGTAAAATGAGCGTTGCCATTTACCGATAATAATATTTTTTTATGACTGAACCTGTTGTTCCTGTTGGGCTTACTGCAAGTGACATAGCCCAACAGGCATTATTTAATGACCAACTTGCCCTATGTATGGGCAAGGATCGTTTTCGTTTTACCCGTCGTTATCGCGAAATTCAAGCATTAGATGGTGAAAAACTCGCCACTGGCTTAAGTAAATTAGTCGCTCAGATTAATTTATCGCAAACACGTGTAAAGGAACGTCGCCAGGCGTTACCCAAAATTACTTACCCAGATTTACCAGTTAGTGAACGCCAAGACGATATCAAGCAAGCCATCCTTGCCCACCAAGTAGTGATTATTGCCGGTGAAACAGGTTCAGGTAAAACCACGCAAATTCCTAAAATGTGTTTGGAGCTAGGTCGAGGCGTCACTGGGACGATTGCTCACACACAACCACGTCGCTTGGCGGCTCGCAGTGTCGCTGCAAGGATTGCAGAGGAACTTGATACTGAAATAGGGCAGTCTGTTGGGTTTAAAATTCGTTTTAGTGATCATGGTAATCAAGACACACATGTAAAATTAATGACGGATGGGATTTTGTTAGCAGAGATCCAGCATGATCGTTTTTTACATCAATACGACACCATAATCATTGATGAAGCCCACGAACGTAGTCTCAATATTGATTTTTTATTAGGGTACTTAAGACAGTTATTACCCAAACGTCCCGATTTAAAGCTGATTATTACCTCAGCGACCATTGATCCTGAACGATTTGCCAAACACTTTTTTGATGCCCCTATTATCAGCGTTAGTGGGCGAACTTATCCTGTCGAAATGCGTTATCGTGCTTTGGTTGATGACGATGATGATATCGATGTTGGGCAAGGTATTGTTAATGCGGTAACGGAGCTTAGGAAAGAAAAACCTGGTGATATTTTAATATTTTTGAGTGGTGAACGAGAGATCCGTGAAACCGAACAGCTATTAAAAAAACAACTATGGTCAAATCTTGAAGTGGTGCCGTTGTATGCGCGTTTATCCGCAGCCGAGCAAAATAAAATTTTTTCCTCGCATACCGGTCAACGTATTGTGCTCGCCACCAACGTCGCCGAAACCTCATTGACGGTACCTGGGATCAGATATGTTATTGATCCCGGATTTGCGCGGATCTCGCGTTATTCGTACCGGTCTAAAGTTCAGCGCTTGCCGATTGAAGCGATTTCACAAGCTTCAGCTAATCAACGCTCAGGACGCTGTGGACGAGTAGCTAATGGTATCTGTATACGCTTATATGCCGAGAATGATTATTTAGGACGCAGTGAGTTTACCGATCCGGAAATTTTACGCACGAATCTTGCGTCGGTTATCCTAAAAATGTTAGCACTTGGCTTAGGTGATATTGCTGATTTTCCATTTGTGCAACCGCCTGATTCTCGCTTTATTACTGATGGCTATCGCTTGTTGCAAGAGTTACAAGCGATTAACTTACATAAAAAACGTCCTTCATTGACGCCATTAGGCAAGCAGATTGCACGTTTACCGATTGATCCGCGTTATGCACGCATGGTCATTGCTGCTAAAGAACATCGTGCCTTGCATGAAGTCGTCATTATTACTGCAGGATTATCGATTCAAGATCCCAAAGAACGTCCTCGTGAAAAGCAACAAGCTGCTGATGAAGCGCATCAACAATTTGCAAATAAACAATCTGATTTTATTAGTATTTTAAATTTATATTCGGCTTTTTGTGAGCAGCAAGCGAACTTAACTCAAAACCAAGTGCGCAAATGGTGTAAAAGCAATTTTGTGCATTATATGCGGATGCGCGAGTGGCAAGATATCATCTCGCAGATCAATCAATCATTAAAAGAGCTGCAGATCCAATCTGATCAACAAACACCTGATTATGATGATATTCATATTAGTTTAGCGACGGGGTTATTATCCCATTTGGGTTTAAAAGACAAAGGGCGAGAATATTTAGGGGCACGTAACAGCAAGTTGATGATTTTTCCTGGTTCTCCCATGGCAAAGCAAGCGCCTAAGTGGATGATGGCTGCTGAATTGGTTGAAACGTCACAATTATTTGCTCGTGTGGTGGCCAAAATCGAACCACATTGGATTGAACCTTTATGTGAGCACTTATCTAAGTCGAGTTTGAGTGAACCGTTTTGGTCGAAGAAACAAGGTGCGGCGCAAGCTTATGAAAAAGTGACGTTGTTTGGTTTGCCGCTGATCCCTCGCCGTGTTGTGCATATATCGGAACGGGATCCGCAAGTTGCCCAAGGCTTGTTTATTAGTGAAGGACTCGTCAATGGGTTAACTAAGCTCAACTATCAATTTTTAGGGGATAACCAAGCGTTATTAACATTAGGGCATGAGTTAGAAGCCAAATCTCGACGTCGTGATTGGTTGGTCGATGAACAAGTCTTAGGTGATTTTTATGCTGAAAAACTCCCCGAACATGTGGTTAGTGAAGCGACCTTTAGAAAATGGTTTAAGCAGCACAAAGACAGTGATTTGACTTTTGATCCTGAGCTAGTATTTCGCAAAGATCCGGATGCAATAAACCCCAATGCCTTTCCTGATGCATGGAAACAAGGCAACATTAGTTTACCTTTAGAATATGTGTTTGAACCTAATCAAGCTGATGATGGCGTCAGCATGTTTATCCCAATTGGTCTGTTGAACCAAGTTAAAAATTTAGGTTTTGATTGGTTGGTACCTGGCTTTAGACATGAATTGATCGTGTGTTTGCTCAAGGCATTACCCAAACGCTTACGTCGAAATTTTGTGCCTGTACCTGATTATGCAGAAGCATGTTTACAAAAGCTCTCGGCAGTTGACAAACAAGGCGCGCCTATCGCATTGATCGATGCATTGGCACATGCGTTGTTTACGATGACAGGAGTTAAAGTTACGGTCGACGATTGGCTTGAGCAAGACGCCTTAGCGTCATTACCACTTCATTTAAAAATGCGGTTTGTGGTGATGGATGAACAACATAATGTGATTGCTACAGGACGTGATTTACCACAACTGCAAGCGCAATTACAACATAAAATCAAAGATACGTTAGAACAAGTCGCCAGTCCTGAACTGGAGCGAGATAATATTACACAATGGGATTTTGGGGAGTTACCGTCAACTTTTACTCATAAAACTGCCGGTTTTGCGATTAAAGGCTACCCTGCACTGGTTGCGAAACGACATAACGTCGCTATTGAATTGTTTGATTTAGAACATGAAGCGCATGCTGCGCATCAGTTAGGTCTGTACAAGTTAATTCAATTAGCTATCCCATCACCATTAAAGTATGTACAAGAAAAACTGCCGAATAAAGCTAAGTTGGGCTTATATTTTAATCCCTTTGGCAATGTAAAAGATTTAATTGACGATTGCATCCTGGCGGGTATTGCGCATTTAGTAAGGCAATTTCAGGCTAATAAACAAAGCGATATTCGACATGAAGAAGAATTTAAGCAAGTGTGTGATTTTGTGCGAGAACATATTAATGAAGAAGTATTAGCGATTACCGCAAAAATTGAAACGGGTTTAACCTGTGCCAATCGTATTCAAAAATCGACTAAAGGCAGTATTCCGTTAACGATGCTTGAGGCGGTGGGGCATATCAAGTCACATTTGGATTCATTAGTCTTTAAACAGTTTGTATTTATGACCAGCACTGCGAAGTTAGATGATTGGAATCGGTATTTACAAGCGCTTGAAAAACGAGTCGAAAAATTAAAAATTGATCCGACTAAAGACCGTTTACATCAAGTGCAAATTGATAAAGTAACCGGTCATTACGAAAAAAAATGTAAAAGTATTCAACATGGGGAAGTGATGCCCGATAACCTAATAGAAGTCAGATGGATGATTGAAGAATTGAGGGTGTCATTTTTTGCACAACAACTAGGTACGGCTTACCCAATTTCGGTAAAACGTATTGAACAGGCACTAAATGCGGTCTAAATGTTGACAAAGTGTTCTCCAACATCTAAACGTTAAGTATACTATTTTGTCTTAAAAGGAATTCAAAGATGCTAGCTTATGAAGAAAACCGTAATTTTTATCGTATGTTAATTAATTCACAGTGCAAAATAGTACTTGATGGTGAGGTATTATTTGGTACATGTAAAGACTTGAGCGCGACAGGTATGGCGTTTCAAGTTAGTTCCAAAGCGATTCCATTGGGAACGATATTAGATATAGAAATTGATTCGCAAAATCGTGAGATCCCATCATTATCTGCTAATGCTGAAGTCGCTAGAGAGCCGATTGCACAAGAAGGTGGTTATTTGATTGGCGTTAAGTTTCATAAGATGAACTAACTTAACGATCATGCCCCCTCAATGTTAGAGGGGGGAGCAAGTAATTGGTATGTTTAAAACACTTGGCACAACAATCCTTTCAAATAATACCCTTCAGGAAAATTAGTTGCGACTGGATGGTCACTGGCTTGTGAGTAGCGCTTGATGATCCGGACTTCACGACCTGAATCCAATGCTGCATCTGCTACAATTTTTTGAAATAATTCGGCACTCATCAATCCAGAGCAGCTAAACGTACTTAAATAACCGCCAGATTTAATCGATTTCATTGCATACAAATTGATATCTTTATAACCTCTTGCAGCCCGATTTAGTGTGGATTTAGAATCAACGAACTTTGGTGGATCGAGCACGATATGATCGAACATCGACTCGCTATTGGCGTAATCACGTAGTAACTCAAACACGTCTTTTTTAACGAAACTCGCTTGCTCAACATCCAAACCGTTAATGATTAAATGCTGTTTAGCCATATCTAGTGCAGGTTGCGACACATCGACATTAGTCACATGCGCTGCGCCATATTTTAAGGCATAGCTGGCAAAGGTGCCGGTGTAGCAAAAGCAATTTAATACCTGCGCGTCCTGCATGTATTGTGCTGAAATATAGCGATTGTCACGCTGATCTAAATAAAAGCCGGTTTTATGGCCGTTTTCAATATCGACGATGATCTTTACATCATTTTCATGGATTTCAATCGGCGCATCCACAACCCCTTGAACGGGACCTTTGATTGGCTCTAAACCTTCTTTTTTGCGAACTTCTACATCACTACGATCATATATGCGATGTTCAGGAAAGCATTTGTTCAATGACCATATGATTTTATCGCGATGCTTTTCAGCACCTGCACTAAGGAGTTGTAGTACAAGCACATTAGCATATTTATCGACGGTTACCCCTGGTAAACCATCAGATTCAGCGGCAATAACTCGATATGCATTCGTGTTGGCTTCTTTGATCATGTGTTGACGAACAGCGATAGCAGTCTGGATACGTTGACTAAAAAACACATTATCAATAGATTGGTTTGGCTCAAATGTCCAAATCCGCACTCTAATTTGTGAATCAGGAGAAAAAGCACCACGACCTAACCAGACATTTTCTGAGCTATAAACGTCAACGGTATCCCCGCGTTGACAACGTCCTTCAGTGCGTTCTACAGCTTTACTGAACACCCATGGGTGTCTGCGTAATAAGGATTTTTCTCGGGTAGGGTGAAGATAAACTTTAGACATAAGGACGATTACACTTGTAGTATTTTAACTAATAATTATACGCGGAATTACATTAGATCAATAGATTTAATATTGCGTCAATGCGTTTCGGGGCATTAACTCGGTTGGTAACCGCTATCAATTTGACTATTACCTTTTGCAGCAAGCTCAGCAGCTTCGCGTGCTAAATCATCACATCGTTCATTTTCAGGATGACCTGAGTGACCTTTGACCCAGCGCCAGTCGATGGTATGAGGTTGCACTGCAGCATCAAGTGCTTGCCATAAATCGGCGTTTTTAACGGGTTTTTTGTTACTCGTTTTCCAGCCATTTTTACGCCAGTTATGGATCCACTGATTAATGCCATTTTTTACATATTGGCTATCGGTAGTGAGGATCACCTTGCACGGTTTGCGTAATGACGCTAATGCTTTAATCGGAGCCAGTAACTCCATACGATTATTAGTGGTTGCGGCATAACCTTCGGCAAGCTCTTTGCGATGATCACCATAAATTAAAATTGCGCCATAGCCACCAGGACCTGGGTTACCCAAACAACTACCATCGGTAAAAATATGAACTTCTTGCACGTTTTACTTATGCCTTTTTTCTAGAATTGATATACTCCATTTACCATATCATAAAAACGAGAATAGCTATGCGCCAAATTATCCTAGATACTGAAACAACCGGTATGAGCCGTGAATCGGGTGAGCATTTTACTCAAGGTCATCGGATTATTGAAATAGGGTGTGTAGAGCTTGTTGATCGAAAATTAACCGGTAATCATTACCACGTCTATATTAATCCAATGCAAGATAGCGATCCTGAAGCGATTGCTGTGCATGGGATTACCAATGAATTTTTGCAAGACAAGCCGGTATTCAAAGATATTGCACAAGGATTTATCGATTTTATTGATGGCGCAGAATTAGTCATTCATAACGCACCGTTTGATGTCGGATTTATGGATATGGAATTTGCGATTAACCCTGCAACTGCATTGCGTCGAACGGAACAATTTTGCACAGTGTTAGATACGTTAGTGCTAGCCAAAAAGATGCGCCCTGGTCAGCGTAATAACTTGGATGCATTGTGTCGTGAGTATGGTATTGATAATTCGCATAGAGAGTTACATGGTGCGTTATTAGATGCGGAAATTTTAGCCGACGTATATTTATTGATGACTGGTGGCCAAAAAGCCTTATCACTGGAAGCTGGCACTAAGTCGGCATCAGGATTTGACGATATCGAAAAACTAGCGCCTCGACAAAAAGGCCTTAAGGTAATTCAAGCTTCTGCCGATGAATTAGCTAATCACGAATCACGTTTAGACATTGTCGAACAAGCAGGAGGTAAGTGCTTGTATCGCCAATAAAAGGGCAATATGCACGCAGTTAAACTACACACGACCCACCGTTATACTTGTGCGTTAGCGAGTGCAACCTCGTTTAGCCAAAGAAGAAGCCACGTCTTGTACAAGAAAAACAAGATAAAGCATTAATGAAGAAAGCGTTGGCTATTAATGACTTTGTATTGTTTGCTGGGGTGGTAATTATGGTCGCCGTTCGTTTATGGTTAAATTATCAAGCTCGACCCAAACCTGAGCTTGAATCGGAAACGGATACATTACAGCTCGATGATGGTGACTTAGAGTTAGATAATACACTTAACTTCAAAGATAAAGTGTTGTTAAAGATAAAATCCCTTATTCCAAGCAAAAAAAATACCAAGCTTAAGACAGAAGAACCCGCGCTAGAAGGGCTTGATTGAACGAAAATTGTTACTTTTGCACATTTAATCGGCAAACGATCAATAAATTACATTTTTATACAAAAAGCTATTGACCTTTACTAGGTCTAAACGTATTATCTGCGCCCGCAGTAGGGAATAACTTTATTTCTTACCGCGAATGTAAAAAGTGGAGCGGTAGTTCAGTTGGTTAGAATACCGGCCTGTCACGCCGGGGGTCGCGGGTTCGAGTCCCGTCCGCTCCGCCAATCTTTGTTCGTAGCTTATAGTATCCCTGTGCGGAGTGGTAGTTCAGTTGGTTAGAATACCGGCCTGTCACGCCGGGGGTCGCGGGTTCGAGTCCCGTCCACTCCGCCATTTATATGCTGCATACCCCGCAGCGCAATTTAACACTAAATCTGGTTTAAAGGTTAATCCTTAGGAATTGGTTTGGTGTTTTTTTGTATCTGAAATTCATTGAATTGCTAACTTACCATTCCTACTTAAGTTATCTTTTAATGGCAACAACGTGGTTGCTAGTAGATTGATTTTATATCAATGCTATGCTTATTTATGCTGTGAGAGCATGGCATATGTTTTGATCTATTTGATTATTAGTGTCAATATTGCCTCTCATAATAAGAGAGTGCATTGCAATGGCTACCACCCCAACGACTATCACCCCTTTCTATTCCTTTTGTATGGCAATGACTGTCATACTAATATTATCTATTAGTCATAATGCTATTGCCCAGCAATCTACCACCTACTTAGATGATGCCTCACACCAATTTTGGCATGATGATAGTACCTTATCAGCCATTACTATTCGCTTCAGTCAAGCTCAATGGGATCTGTTATTACTGACTAACATTGCTGCGACCATCGCTTTTGCCATATCAGGCGCATTGGTGGCGGCTCGCCATCGATTGGACATTGTTGGTTTTATCTTCATGGCGTGTATCACTGGTATTGGTGGCGGCACACTGCGCGATACAATATTAGATTTGCCTGTGTTTTGGTTAAATGATTACTATATTATCTTATTCTGCAGTGGCGCTGCGATATTGACGTTTTTTACTGCTCAACATATCTCTAAACGCTCTAAAGCACTATTATGGGCTGATGCATTAGGCATGGCATTATTTACGGTGTTAGGCGCACAAAAGGCTATATCATTAGGGATGGATATTCCTGTGGCTATCATAATGGGGATCTTTAGTGCTTGTCTCGGTGGTATTATCAGAGATGTGATCGTCAATGATGTCCCTGTGGTATTTCAACGAGATATCTATATTACGGCGTCTTTACTTGGGGCCATGAGCTATTGTTTGCTGTTTACCTACACACCGCTTAGTGAAGGTTATGCACTGGTGGTTGGTGGGGCACTAACGTTTATTATCCGTGCATTGGCAATTACCAGAAAACTCAGTATTCCCGCGCACAAGGGATTAGATTCAGCAGGTCAATAATCGTCTTTTTTCATTTGTTAAATGAGTAATATATCTTAACAGGAGTGAATGTAATGGCTATCAAACAATTTATGAGTTTATTGTGTGTCGCGTGCGGTTTGAGCGGGGTGAGTCATTTGACCTTCGCTCAATCAGCGCAAGAACCCATTCCGCTTGAGACTATTGTGGTTGAAAGTAAAGTCCCTGTTTTATATTATAAGCATCAGTTTGAACAAGCAGAATTGGATTTTTACGAACTGTACAACAGCTTTGTTGATGAAGATAAATTCAAAATGCGTTGCAGTCTACGACGAATGACAGGCTCGCATATCAAGCGAACGTATTGTTACCCACAATATTTGCTCAATCAATCGGCTCAAGCTTCAAGCGCGGCTATGAGTAACACCGATCCATCCTTATTAAGAGCGGGGATTATTCGCAACCCGCCTTCTGCTAAAATGATTGAATTTTTGAGTACACGAGACCGCAAAGCATCGTTGATGTATGCAGAAGAGTTAATTAAAAAACACCCAGCGCTGTATCAGCAGTTACTCAACATGCACAAGGCTGAGCAATTGTATTTAAATAAAAAAGCCCAGCATAACCAGAAAAAATAAACCCTGTTGCCACAAATGTCACAACAGGGTTCATATATTGAATATACAGTGGACTAATTATTATTTAGCAAACGCATCTTGTAGTGGCGGTACGACTTGTTTTTTACGACTCAGTACACCATCTAACCATACTTCATTTTGTTCCACGGTGACATCATAGGCACCCGCAATTAAGCTCTCATCATCAGAAGCAACCAGCATCAATGAACCTTCTTTCAGGATATCAGTGAGTAATAACATGACTGAATGACGATTACCTTCTTCTTTTAATTTAATAATATCAGCAGCTAAATCCGCTTTGATATCATCAAACACAGATAAATCGATCACTTCTAATTGACCAATACCCACTAAGTTACCATGCATGTCAAAGTCTTTAAAATCACGCATCACTAAATCACGCGCAGGTGTGTCTTGTACAGCAGATTTGACTTTAAACATTTCCATACCGACGGCTTTGTAATCTTCGATACCGGCAATCTCTGCTAATGCTTCAACGCATTTAATATCGGCAGTCGTACAGGTTGGCGATTTAAAAATAACGGTGTCAGATAGAATTGCACACATCATAATGCCCGCATAAGCAGGTGGGATCTCAACTTGATAAAAGTCATACATCATTTTAACGATGGTGTTACTACAACCTACTGGACGGATCCAGCATTCTAACGGGGTAGAAGTGGTTAAATCACCGAGTTTATGATGATCAACGACACCCACAACAGTTGCTAAGTCAATATCATCTGGGGCTTGCGTTTTTTCAGTATGATCAACAATATAGACTTCTTCACCGGCGTAACTTAATTTAAGCTCAGGGGCCTCAAAACCAAAACGGTCTAAAATGTACTGAGTTTCAGGGGTCACATCGCCTAAGCGGGTAGGGATAGCGTGCTCACCGATTTGATTTTTTAAATACGCAATCGCTAGTGCGCCGCAAATTGAATCTGAATCAGGGATCTTATGTCCCACAACATACATCGTCATTAATGTTACTCCATAAAATTTTGTGTATTGTAATAAAACACGCCACGGATGCCAATAGACTTGTGGTGGTAGAGGGCAGTTTTTTCTTTACTGGTCCCGGCATTTCTTCGCCATTCGATTTTTGACTTCTGCATGGGGTAGGGTTTGTGTTTGTCCGTTTAGATATATCAGCATTACTAGCATTTCTAATTATTACATGACCTAGAACGGCAAATCGTCGTCATCATCAAAATCAGGTGCCGGCATGGGCTTGGGCTGTGTAGGCTTAGCGGGTGCTGCTGCGCTAGTCGAATTACCAGCAAAAACCGCTGATTTTAGACGGTCGATATTACTTTGCGCATTGGCTTGCTGTTCATCCGGCGAAGTGGCCTGTAACGAATAATAATTATTACCGTTTTTGTCTTTGCGCTCCCACGCACTTAACGAGTATTCTTTACCTTCAATTGTAATTTTACCTTTAAAGTTAGGCTGAGTGTCTTTATCTTTGTACGCGTTGAAAAACAATACACCGGTGAGATCTTTTTGTTGAAAATTTTGTTGGCTCATTAGCTAATTAATCCTAGGGTCGTCTATTGGTTCAAAATAAATAAGGTATACTGTATTTTTGCTTGAATAGACGTATTTGTAAACATGCTTCGCTTTTTAAATAACACTCGCTTACATACGCCGGCCAATTTTTTGCTGATTATGACTTTTTGCATGGCCTTGGTGTTTTCTACGTGGCAGGTATTGCTGAATAACTTTGTAATCGAACAAGCAGCTTTTACCGGCAAAGAAATAGGGATCTTGCAATCATTACGCGAAGTTCCTGGTTTTCTGGCGTTTACAGCAATCTATGTATTGTTGTTCATTAAAGAGCAATTATTTGCCACACTTGCCTTATTACTCACCTGTATCGGTGTCGGCCTAACCGGGTTTTACCCCAGTGCCATGGGCTTATATGTGACCACGGTCATTATGTCTATTGGTTTTCATTATTACGAAACCGTCAATCAATCGTTAACATTACAATGGCTCCCCAAGGACCAAACGGCTTCCTTTATGGGACAAGCCTTAT
>Ga0257120_1000182_pt1 | contig 50887 bp, 40 predicted proteins | sample SI106_10metaG_FD_190153 | JGI IMG/M metagenome (GOLD analysis project Ga0257120, IMG submission 190153) | Marine microbial communities from Saanich Inlet, British Columbia, Canada - SI106_10 | ecosystem: Environmental > Aquatic > Marine > Inlet | place: Canada: British Columbia | collected...
TATTCCTTTGGTTGTGGGTGTACGCGGGGCGGCGGCGGGAATCGGCTGCTCCATCGCATTGATGGGCGACGTTATTGTTGCAGGTCGATCTGCGTTTTTCTTGCAGGCGTTCTGCAATATAGGTTTGGTTCCAGATGGCGGTGCCGCGTTTTTACTGAGCAAGTCTGTAGGCCGAATTAAGGCTATGGAGTTAATGCTACTGGGGGAGCGCTACCCTGCCGAAGATGCACACAAAGACGGCTTAATTACCCGCTTGGTAGAGGACGACAAAGTGGTTGAAGCGGCATTAGAGGTAGCCGAAAAGTTGGCAAAAGGCCCGAGTAAAACTCTGGCACTAATTCGTAAATCTGCCTGGGCTGCTTTAGATTCAAGCTTCAATGATCAACTAAAACTTGAACGAAAGTACCAAAAGATCGCTGGATTAACGCAAGATTTCAAAGAGGGAGTGTCTGCGTTTCGAGAGAAACGCAGGCCCAACTTCAGCGGAAATTAAACAGCTAGATATCAGCTTCTAGCTTCACCCCTGGCGATATAGCGGTCGACCTCTTCATGGAAAAACTGAACCCGTTTTTCCTGGTCGGCCATAACGGAGCCAGTAAAGCCTTTTGACATTAGGCCTTTTTGCTGTGTTGACCAAACCCGAACATCGTCGTCGATCACGGGTCCGCAGGAAACCTCGCGGACCTTACCTGTAACATGGGGCACTTGGACATCTAGGCTGACCGTGTCATCCATCGCCGCTGCATAGTATTCCGTTGCATTGTCCGGGAACCACATCAGGAACCAGGTATCAAAATAGCACTTCGCTGGGTCGGTCGGGTGTGGCGTTGCTTTAAGGAATATACAGCCATCCGGCTTAAGACTTAGGGACAGATTAGGAAAAATGGTATAATGAAAATGATCCGTTAATTGCTCGTCGTGCATACCTGAGTAATCAAAACCTTTTTCCGCACCTAACTCACGCTTTATATTTTGCATGGCCACGCGCATACCCTGGGGATCGTCTCGGAATTTCTCAGGATCAAGGCCCCAAAATTCAAACTGTTCTTTTAAAATTTCCTTAGTGGTATCAAAATCACTTTTTAATCCAACCGTGGGCTTGTCACCAGGCATAATCATTCTGGCATGACCCTCTTTTTCGAAGATATCCATCTGACAGTGCTTATAGGACTGTTCTAAAATATGCTTTGATCCAAGGTGCACAAACGGCAGGTGGTAGGATTCATTAAAATTATCCTGCACCACCTTCCAATTAAAATCACCTTCAATGGTGACCCAATGAGTGCGCTTCATACGGCTCATATCATAGGTATTAATCTGTGCGTAAACCGGCCCAAGAAAATCCTCTAGGGACATGACGTCCTCGTCCATTGAATACCACACAAATCCAGCAAAAACAGCGCAGGGCAACTCCTTTAGACGTAGCTTCCCACAGGGATTACCCTGAGTAAAGTCTTTCGCATCCGGCACAAACGACAGCTCACCATTTGGCTTAAATCGCCAGCCATGATAGTTGCAGGCCATAATTTTACCGCTGCTGAACTCTTCATGAACCAGTCTGTTACCACGATGTTGACAAACATTGTAGAACGCGCGGATCACTCCCTCATCATCACGGGTACATAGAATTGATTCCTTGCCAACCTCACAGGTAAAACGATCGCCAGATTTTTGTAGCTGTTCCTCCAGCCCGGCGATTAACCAGGTCTTGGTCCACACATGATCCCATTCTTTTTGCATAAACTCTTCTGAATGATAGCGCTCTCCAGTAACCGGCTCGCCGGCAACTTTCGGCTCGGGGAGTTTTATCAGATCAATTCGATTAGATTCGTCCAAACCATTATTTGACTGTGCAGTTGCCATAAAGTATTCCTGAAAAGTTATGTTTTTAAGATATGCTTGGTAGGTTAAGAGTAAAGCCTAAATTTGTCTGCTATCAATTTTCACAGCCCATAAAAAAAGGGACGTTTCCGTCCCTTTTAAACCTTCCTTGGTAATCTTACTAGGGAGACTAGAACTTATAGTCGAACTGCAGACCATAGGTAGTACCTTCGTTCCACTGCTCATATGCAACCAATGGAGCAATAATACGCCAAATGTGCTCTCGCTCATCAGTGATATTATTACCGAAGACTGATACTTTGTACTCGTCATCAGCACCAAAGATGTAGGACACATTCGCATTAAGGTTGGTAATGCTACTTTGGAGACCCTGCACTTTATTCTGTGCATCGCCCTCCATCTCACTTCGGTACCTATAGGTGACATTGCTCTGCAAAGTACCCTGTCCAAAAGCTGTAGTGTGAGTCAGACCAAGGCTAGCAGTATTTTCTGGCGTGTTTCTTGGCGTGAAACTGCTGTTGTCGGTTTTAACACCATCGCCACTGAGATCGGCCATGTAAGAGTTATATTCCGCATCAACGTGCCCATAACTGGCGCGAACCTTGAGGCTTTCAGAAGCCTGCAAAAGCAGCTCTAACTCAATACCCTGGATATCTAGACTTGCAGCATTACGCACGACCGTAGCAACATTAACGTTGCTAATAGGAATAAAGATTGATTCCTGTTTGTCTTCAAACTCACTCTTATAGAGAGTGGCATTCAACGTCATTCTGCCGTCTAACATAGTGCGCTTTGTACCCAGCTCAAAGGTCTTTACGTACTCAGGCTGATAGCTTGGATCAATATTGAAGTTAGCTTGACGTCCAAAGAAACCACCGCTCTTAAAGCCTTCAGTGTATGAGCCAAAGATCATGGTGTCATCTGAAGGAGCGAAAGTCAGACCAACTTTGGGCGAAAACTCATTAAAGTCAGCCTTAAAGTTAGTCATCTTCAGTGCGAGATCTGCCTCAGAAAGATCTGTCGGAGTATACGTACTGCTTGCACCGTCAAAGTCTTTCTCTTCTTTGGTGTAACGGCCACCCACTGTAAGTGTGAGCGCATCAGTGACAGAGTAGTCAAGCGAGAAGAAAGCCGCTGTCGAGTCTGTAACCTGATTCTGCCCATTATAGCCATAGAAGTTCTTGGGGAACGGAGCTACTACCGAAAAGAGATCAAAAACACGCCAGCGCTGAGCGTAGTCCACTTCCCAGTAATAAAGACCAGCAACGAACTCTATTCTATCGGAGAACTGCGATGTAACTCGAAGCTCCTGACTAGTCTGCTCCCACTGGTTAATGTACTGGAATCTCAACATTTCAGCTGCAGAGGCGTCGAAATGGATCATATAGTCCTGTTCCAAGTCACGGCGAGTAGTAATCGACGTCAATAAAACCGGTCCTAAATCCCAATTCGCTGTCAAAATCATATTGTCAGCTTGGGTAATTGTATCGTTCCGACCATCAGTTGATGTCTGATCAGGGCCACTACCAGTATCCGTTGCAGCACAACCGCCAGTTCCCAAATTCGCATTTTTTCCACTTAGAGCGCATGTCAGGATGCCGGGTGTATTAGCATTAGCGTAAGCACCAGAATCGGTATCATCATTATTTCTTTCTACATGAAGCTGAACATCAAAGTTTTCAGTCGGCTCCCAACGAATTGCCGCACCAAACGTGGTCTTATCGTCGCCAAAAACCTTTTCATTAAGGGTTGTGTTGTAAAAGTAGCCATCGCTTGAAATGCTGTTGGCAAAGAGTTTGATACCGCCATTCTCGCCAAGAGGTAGGTTAAGGACGCCTTGCACATCTTCGCGGCCATCGGAACCAACTGTTGCAGAAACTTTTCCGCCGAACTCACCGGTGACGTCGCCGCGAACAACATGAATAACACCACCAGTCGTGTTTTTACCGAACAGGGTGCCCTGTGGTCCGCGCAAAATTTCAATTCTCTTAGTATCGAAGTTATTAAGCATACTGCCAGCCGCGGTGCCTAAATACATACCGTCAACTACGACACCGATCGATGGATCATAACTCTTATCAGTTTCCGAATACTCAACACCACGCATACTGATATTGACGCCACCAGGGGTACCCTGATTTCTTTCGATATAAAGATTTGGCGCAAAATCAGCCATATCGCGCAAACTTCGAACGCTCGCACGACTAAGCTCCTCTGTCACCGAGGTTACTGAGATAGGCACATCCTGAAGTGATTCTTCTCTCTTACGTGAAGTAACAATAATTTCTTCAAGCGCTAAACTCTCAGCATACAGCACAGGACTAGTCATAATCGCTGTTCCGGCAACAGCGAAGGCCAGTGCCGATGCAGCGATTCTTTTCTTTTTAAAGTTTGGTAAATTTATTATATTCATAAGTATCTCCCCTAGACTTAAATAGTAGTCCAACTAAATTAACACGACCTAGTTACATCAACACTCTCATTTGTGATAACTGCTTAATTGACCTATTGATTGTAATAGGATGAAAAAAAACTGACAGACTACCTTGTCATTGGCGTATTGCACAGAACACGGCACCTGACCCCAGCTCTTAAAAAATCAGTGCTTATTAACGTTCGTAGTCGCGAATCATCTCTTTTGCAATCAGTAACTGCTGAATTTGAGACGTTCCCTCGTACAGTCTAAAAATACGTACATCGCGATAGAATCTCTCAACTGCATACTCTGCAATATAACCCGAGCCACCATGTATCTGCACCGCACGGTCTGCTACACGACCTACCATTTCCGTGCAATACAGTTTGCAGGCAGCAGTATATCGAGAAAGGCGACCACCCCGATCGTACATGCGCGCGGTTTCTTCAACCATGCACTTACCGGCAAAATATTCTGTATCACTATCAGCGAGCATTGCCTGTACCAATTGAAAATCTGCCACTCTCTGATTAAATTGTTTTCGCTCCAATCCGTAACTCAAACTGTCATCAATCAGGCGTCGAGCGCAGCCCAGAGCAACGGCGCTCATATGCAAACGCCCTCTATCAAGGACCTTCATGGCAGTAATAAAACCTTTGTTGGGCACAGCACCAATAATCGCCTCTTTGGGAATCTTTACATCGGTCATGATGACATCACAGATATGGGCGCCCCTCTGACCCATTTTTTTGTCCGGCGCACCAATTTCAATCCCAGGTAAATTGGCATCCATAAGAAATGCGGTGACACCTTTGGAGCCCGCTTCCACTGTGCCGGTGCGAGCCATAAGCGTAAACACACCAGCTCGATTAGCATTGGTAATGTAGCGCTTAGTGCCATTGACAATGTAATGATCGCCTTCAAGCCGTGCCGTGGTACGTACCGAACCTGCATCCGAACCTGCGTCCGGTTCAGTTAATGCAAACGAACCGATTAATTCTCCGCTTGCCAGCCGCGGTAAATACTGCTGTTTTTGCTCATCGGTGCCGTCGAGTAAAATCCCCTGGGAACCGATACCAACGTTGGTGCCGATCACACTGCGAAATGCTGGCGATGCATAACCCAGCCTTTGAATTACCTGCACCTCTTCTTCGGCAGTCAGACCTATGCCACCGTATTCTTCGGGTATAGAGAGTCCAAACAACCCCATTTCTGCCATCTGCTGGATAATTTCTGGCGGCACTGCATCATCATCAGATACCTTTTTTTCTATTGGGATAAGCTCGTTAGCAACGAACTTTTCCATAGTTTCTAATAGTTGATTGAATGTATCTTTGTCGAGAGCCATATGAAAATCGTCTTATAATAAAAAAACCATTATGGCTTAAGCCTAAGCGATTACTACTAACACTATGGGTAAGGAGTCACACTGAAGCTGCCAAATAACTCGCCTGATTGATCGCAGCTTTAGCATCTAGTTCGGCGGCTTGAAATGCACCACCAGCAAGCTTTACGTTGTGTCCCGCACTGCTGAGGCTATCGAAGAGCTTTCGGTTTGACTCCTGACCAGCGCACGTAATAATAGTATCAACCTCAAGCAATTGAGCCTGATTATTGACTAAAATATGCAACCCGTGATCATCGATTCGCTGATAGGTAACAGCGTTCAACATTTTTACATCTCTCTTGGTGAGCGAGATTCTATGAGTCCAACCGGTCGTCAATCCTAGGCCTCGGCCCACGGGCGAATCTTTACGCTGCAATAAATAGATCTCACGATCCGCTTTCTCAATAATTGGCTTTACGCCAGTAACACCGCCGCGAGGATGGTTTTCAAAATCAATTCCCCATTCGCGAGCAAATATCTCTTTATCCAAAGCAGGTGAAATCCCCTTATGGCTAATAAGTTCAGCAACATCAAAACCTATACCACCCGCCCCAATAATAGCCACACGCTTTCCAACCTCGACGTTACCCTCGATGACATCTATATAACTGACAACCTTCGCATGGTCGATACCGACGATATTAGGCACTCGAGGAGTAATACCAGTGGCGACGATGATTTCATCAAATCCCATGCTTTCTAATAACGCCTTATCTACCCAAGTATTAAGATGAATTTCTACATTGCCTAAATTCAGCATGGTTTGGAAGTAGCGAAGTGTCTCATAGAACTCTTCTTTGCCCGGAATACGTTTTGCCAAATTGAACTGACCACCAAGTTGTGCGCCCGCATCATAAAGCGTGATCTTATGCCCTCTTTGGCTGGCGACTGCGCAGTAAGCAAGGCCGGCAGGGCCGGCGCCTATCACTGCGATACGCTTAGGCAGCTCTGTAGGGGTATATTTTAATAAGGTTTCATGACAGGCGCGAGGATTAACGAGACAGGTTACACCCTCTTTTCGGCCAAAAGTATGATCCAAGCAGGCTTGATTACAGGCGATACAGGTATTAATTTCATTTTCACGGCCCTCGAATGCTTTGACCACAAACTCTGGGTCGGCTAGCATGGGTCGCGCCATAGATATCAGGTCCGCATCGCCATCTCGCAGCACTTGCTCCGCGACCTCCGGCGTATTAATTCGGTTGCTAGTAATTACTGGCACAGACAGTTCTTTTCGCAGGCGCCCGGTGACCTCTGTAAATGCCGCTCTAGGTACCATTGTGGCAATGGTTGGCACTCTCGCCTCATGCCAGCAAAAGTGGGTACTAATAATGGTTATGCCAGCTTTTTCCATTTCCTTGGCCAGCCTCACAACTTCATCCCACGACATACCATCATCGAGCATATCCATCGCTGGGATCCGAAAAATCAATATAAAATCCGCACCAACCGCAGCGCGAATCTGTTTTATGACTTCCAGTGGAAAACGCATCCGATTCTCGTAACTACCACCCCACTTGTCCTCTCTCAAGTTAGTTTTTTTAACCAAAAAGGTGCTCAACAAATATCCCGCAGAGCCGATGACTTCTACGCCATCATAGCCAGCTAGTTTTGCCATCTGCGCACAGTTCACAAAATCATCCAACTGTTTTTGGATGCCAGCTTCGTCGAGAGCATTAGGGGTGATACGAGAGATACGCGATTTAACCGCCGAGGGTGCAACAAGATTTTCATTTTTAGACAGAGCACCCTGATGCAAAATCTGCATACAGATTTTTATATCCGCATCTACATCATGCACCGCATCAGTGACCTCTCTATGCTGCTGGGCCTGGCTGCGACTGACTAACTGAGCACCACTTGTTGTCGCCTCTAGATTGGGTGCAATACCTCCGGTAATAATCATTCCCACACCACCCCTAGCTCTCTCGGAGAAATAGGCCGCCATGCGCTCAAAACCATTTTCCGCTTCTTCTAATCCTGTATGCATGGATCCCATTAGGACTCGATTTTTTAATTGGGTAAATCCAAGATCAAGCGGGCTAAAGAGATTTGGGTAAACAGGGTGTGACATAATTTTCTCAACTGGAAGATTTAAGCCGTGATTATAAATACAATAGCCTCACTTGATCAGCTAGGGCGCCTAGTTGAAAAGATAGTCTCAACGGCCTACAAGACTGAGAGCCGAGGTTAGGCTCCCAAAGCAGCGCTATCTATTTGTATAGCAACATTAATACTTAAAACATGTGATAAAGGACGTCTACCACAGGAGAGCAAAAATGAACGAATCAAACTCAGAGCAAATAAATCTAAAACTAGCCCAGATGCTCGACGTCCAAGATATTAAAGCCATCCCTCATCGCTTTGCTCGCGGGCTTGATCGCTGCGATCGAGATATTATTGAATCCTGTTTCCATGAAGACGGCATTGATGATCATGGCTTTTTTAGGGGCAGTGCTAAAGAGTTTTGTGACTGGGTGATGGAGGAGCTGAAGAAATTTACAAGCTCCCAGCATTTGATCACAACACAGAATGCCGAGATCAATGGCGACTCTGCAGTCTGCGAAAGCTATTTTTATGCCTTTCACATTTTGCCTACCCCCAATGGTATTAAAGACCTCGTGGTGGCGGGACGCTATATTGATACAATGGAAAAAAGAAATGGGGAATGGAAGATCACTCTTCGCCTGGCGACCTTTGACTGGAACAATATTTCAGACTCAGCCGCTCTGCCGGTCGCTGAAAATGACCCCCGTACCCTTGGCACTAATACAAAGGACGACGCCTCCTTTTTAGCATTCGCCAACATTCACAAATAGACTCTGGGAAAATAGAAATAATGATATTGCCAACTCACAATATTGCTATACAGAAAGCTTGGATCGTCAACAATTTGGAAGAGACTGCAGAAAAGTGGTCGCAGATGTTGAGCATTGGTCCTTTTTATATTGCTGAGTACAGCCCCGCTGTATTTGGCAAGATCGAATACCGCGGAAAACCTGGAAAATTGCATATGAAGACTGCAATTGCCTATGCCGGTGACATTCAAATTGAGTTGGTGGAGCCTGTTGGTGTTTATCCCTGCGCATACTTTGACACCATTGAGGCGGGGTCAACCGGATTCCATCATCTGTGTTACTGGACTGAGGATATTGATGCAGACCTCAGCCATTACCAGAAACAGGGATGCACCGTGGCTAATCTCGGCCAGATGGCTGGCGATGGACCCCGCTTTGCCTACCTAGATGCCAGCGATTCACTTGGCTGTATGATTGAATTGCTAGAGCGCGCTGAGGGCACTGAAGCCATTTTTAACACCTGGAAAGAAAGTGCAAAAAACTGGCGGCCTGGCGATCCAGCCATCGTCAAACTTTAATCACATCTCTCTGGGGCTCTGAAGCATTGCGCACTATCAATGATGCTAAATGACATGCCGAATCACACAATGTATAAATCTCGGAAACTCAATAGGACCTAAAAATGACTGAAGCTTATATTATCGACACTTGTCGTACACCCCGCGGTATAGGAAAAATTGGTAAGGGCTCACTAGCACATATTCATCCTCAAAAACTTGCGGCGACCGTGTTAAAAGCACTGGCTGAGCGCAATAATCTAAACACTGAAGATGTGAACGATATTATCTGGGGCTGTAATAATCAGACCGGTAAACAGAGTGCCGATTTGGGCCGTATGGCCGCTCTCGAAGCCGGTTATTCCGTCCTTGCTTCCGGTGTTACTCTGGATCGTTTTTGCGGCTCTGGAATTACCTCTGTAAGTCTGGCTGCAGCCCAGGTTATGTCTGGTATGGAGGATGTTGTTATTGGCGGTGGTACTGAAATGATGAGCTATACAGGCTCGCTTAAAAATACTGGCGATAGCTATCCATTATTCGATCGCGGCAATCTGTCTCTACGCGATAAGCACCCACAGTCCAATCAGGGTATCTGTGCTGATGCCATTGCAACTATCGAGGGTATTGATCGCGACAGTCTGGATAAGCTGGCCGTTATTTCCCAGCAACGTGCGGAACGGGCCATTAAGGAAAATCGCTTTGATGGGTCCCTGGTGCCTGTCCTTAACGATGATGGTTCAGTCGCTCTAGACAGGGAGGAGTTTCCCCGCCCCGGTACAAGTAGAGAATCTCTTGCGGGCCTCAATGCCGTATTTGATCAATGGCATAGCGCCCCTGTCGATGATAGCGGCGAAACCTTTGGCGGCCTTATAGAAAAGGTCTACCCACAATTAAACCAATGGGACCATGTGCATCACGCCGGCAATAGCTCAGGGGTCGTTGATGGAGCAGCGGCAGTATTACTGGCCTCCAAAGACTATGCCGAGAAAAATGGCTTAACTCCAAGGGCCCGCATCGTAGCCACAGCCAACATAGGTGACTGCCCAACTCTTATGCTCAATGCACCGGTGCCGGCTGCCAAAAGAGTTCTCGCAAAAGCCAAACTTAGTAAGGAAGATATTGATGTCTGGGAAATCAATGAAGCATTTGCGGTGGTTGCGGAAAAGTTTATTCGTGATCTGGATTTGGATCGAGAAAAGGTCAATATCAATGGTGGTGCTATGGCCTTAGGCCATCCAATTGCTGCAACCGGCGCTATCCTTATTGGTACGGCACTGGATGAACTGGAACGCTCCGGTGGGCGCTATGCCCTTATCACCATGTGCGCAGGTGGTGGTATGGCACCCGCAATCATTATTGAGCGCGTGTAAAATACTGTTGAGCCTCCAATGGTTATAGAAGATATCTATAACCATTGGGAATCTCAGGCTGATCAGTTAGTTTTACGCTGCAAACTGCGTGTTCAAACTACTTCTTCAAACTATGATAGGAACGATTGATAAAGCCGATATTACTACCAAACTTCTCATCAAAATCTGCTGTGGGATTGGCGGCATAAACTTGATCGAGGGTTGCGCCCTCAGCCATTAGAGCCACTAAACGCTCGCGGACAAGCTTTAACATCTCATTGTAATCAACCAGAGCCTGGTAGTCGGCAACGTTTCCGTGGCCCGGAATAACGACCGTGTCTTGGTTTATACGCTGTATCACTTCTGAACAAAAATGGATCATGCCATCTAGGCTGCCGCCATTGCCCGAATCTATAAACGGATACCCCGCGTTATTGTAAATATCACCGAGATGGACCACATTACTCTCACGGAAATAAACCGCAGTATCGCCTGTAGTATGTGCTGGACCAAAATGCCAAAGATCGATGGTCTGACCGTTTAGATGGAATTGCATTGAGTCAGAAAATGTAATATCGGGCCAGGCGCTTTTTGGATAGGCCTTCTGCTCATAGCTCACCATCACCAAATTTATAAGATGATCGCCTTTCATCATTTCACGAGAATTTTCATGAGCAACTAACCAGGTACCCTCTGGGCCCAGAGCTAAATTGCCCTCAGCATGATCAAAGTGCCAATGTGTGGTCACAGCAAAATCAATATCACCACCTCCCAAATCGGTAATAACTTTTTCTATTTTGGGCATTAATTGTGGAAACTGATCGTCGATGATAAAAACCCCGTCATCGCCAATGCTGACACCAATATTGCCACCTAATCCGAACAGTACTGAAATTCCATCATCAATTTTCTCATGACGTATTTCTGCACTTTCTAAATCCCAGCCAAACGCACTCATCAAGCCATCCAGCTTTAAAGGTTCTGGAGCATTTTCGGTGGAATGTGCAAAACTCAATAATGGCGCTAACATCCCTAAAATAAAAATCATATTTTTCATACAGCACTCCAGCCTTTTGTGGGGCATTAATTATTTTGGCGACTAGTATAGCGAATTTCTAAAGTCTTATTATAGGTCCCTGTATAACGAGGCCCTGCCCTAATTGCGTTAGATTGCTTGCACACTTAGTCTGATTAATGCCCACAGCTGACTGAAGGAAGGGATAACGACGGTAGATAAAATCCTGTAAACTGCGCAGCTGGAACATCCCTGAAAGATTCTCATGACTAACTCGCTAACCAACAGCTTAACGCCCTCTATCCAACTGGATCACAAGTTCAGCGTGGCGCCAATGCTCGACTGGACTGACCGCCACTGTCGTTACTTCCTGCGCCTAATCAGTCAGCATTCCGTGCTCTATACCGAGATGATCACCACCGGTGCCATTATCTATGGCGATACCCATCACCATCTGCAAATGAACCCCTTAGAGCATCCAGTAGCACTTCAGCTCGGTGGCAGCGACCCAACTGATTTAGCCAAAGCCTGTGTGCTCGCCAGCAAATATGACTATGCAGAGATCAATCTAAACTGTGGCTGCCCCAGTGATCGAGTACAGAACGGTATGTTTGGTGCGGTGATGATGAAAAATGCCAAGATAACTGCGGACTGTATTGCAGCTATGCAAGATGCCGTGGATCTGCCCATTACAGTGAAGCATCGTATTGGTGTGGATGACTTTGATAGCTATGAGTTTCTCTGTGAGTTTGTGGATACGGTAGCTAAAAGCGGCTGTGAGACTTTTTTGGTGCATGCTCGCAAGGCCTGGCTTAAGGGGCTTAGCCCCAAACAGAACCGTGAGGTGCCAGAATTAAACTACGAGCGGGTCTATCAGCTGAAAAAAGACTTTCCACAGCTAGAGATTATTATTAATGGCGGTGTGACCACATTGGCGCGGTCTCTGGACCACCTCAACCATATTGATGGCGTAATGGTGGGCCGCGAGGCCTACACCAATCCCTACTTACTGGCCAGCGTAGACCAGCAAATCTATGGTTCTGAGCAGCCTGTAATCAGCCGTGAAAAAATCGCTGAAGCCTTCCTTGATTATGTGGATAATGAGCTGTCGAAAGGCACTAAGCTGCAGTCCATGACACGCCATATTTTAGGGTTATTTCACGGTATGCCAGGCGCCAGACAGTTCCGTCGGCATATTAGCGAAAATGCCTGCAAACAAGATGCAACCATTGACGTCTTAACCAATGCTTTAGCTAAAACAACAGGACTTTGATTTCCATGACCCAAAGAAGCAAGCTTACCCAACTAAAAGAAATAACTACTGTAGTTGCAGACACAGGCGACTTTGATGCCATTGCCCAGTACTCCCCAGAAGATGCGACGACCAATCCTTCTCTGCTGCTAAAAGCGGCACAGATGCCAGCCTATCGCGATCTGGTTAACGGCGTGGTATCGACAACCATGAAAGGAAGACTCTCGAGCAATGAGCAGATCGCCGTCTGTATGGATGGACTGGCCGTAGGTTTTGGCGAAAAGATTCTCGAGCAGATTCCCGGCCGCGTTTCCACTGAAGTCGATGCGCGACTATCTTTTGATACAGTCGCCTCTATCGCCAAGGCACGACAACTGATTGGTCTTTACGAACAGGTAGGCATCGGCAAAGAGCGCGTATTGATTAAAATGGCCTCTACTTGGGAAGGTATTAAGGCGGCAGAGCAACTTGAGAAAGAAGGCATTAACTGTAACCTGACACTGCTGTTTAACTTTACTCAGGCAGTCGCTGCGGCAGATGCAGGTGCTTTTCTGATTTCGCCATTTGTGGGCCGAATTCTCGATTGGTACAAGGCGTCCAGTGGACTCACCGAATATGCTCCGGCCGACGACCCCGGCGTACAGTCAGTTACCCGCATCTACAATTACTATAAGCAGAGCGGCTACAACACTGTTGTTATGGGTGCGAGCTTTAGAAATACCGATGAAATTACCGAACTGGCAGGCTGTGACCGTCTTACCATTAGCCCGCAGTTACTCCAGGCAATGGATGAAGATTTTGGAACCCTAGAGCGCAAGCTGGACCCAACCAATACCGGCGACACTATTCATTATAAGCTTGCTGGCGAGAGTGCTTTTCGCTATGAGTTAAATGATGATCCTATGGCCACCGAGAAACTTTCTCAGGGTATTCGTAGCTTTGTTGCCGACCAAATTAAACTAGAAACCTGGTTAAAAGATTTAGACTAATGATTGATAAAATAAAAGCATTTTTTAGCAAGAACATTATTGAGGCTGATGACAATGCCCTGAGTAGCGAGCAGCTGGCGACCGCTGCCCTACTTATTGAAGTCATGGTGATTGACGGAAATCTTGATGAGCAAGAGTTGCGCGCAATCAGCAATACCTTGAGTCAGATGCTGGAGCTTAGCATCGAGCAAATTGATGAGTTGATTCTATTGTCGCGAGAGGAGGTAGCCGATGCCACATCGCTGTATCAGTTTACCCGCGAGATTAACGCCCATTATGACCATGATAAAAAAATGGCTCTAATGACGGCGATGTGGCGAGTGGCTCTTGCCGATGGGCACTTGGATAAGCATGAGGAAGGGATAATCCGCCGCGTGGCCGACCTGCTGTATATTCGTCACAATGAGTATATTCGCTGCAAGCTCGCGGCTAAGAACCAAGGCTGATGACTGACTACTGACCTGACTCCAACGCTCTGATCAGGTCAGTAAATTCCTTACTATTATCCGGGTTAAGCTGCATTAGTAGCTTATGAGCCTCGAGCACCTGACGACGAATTTCATCAAGTTCAGTATCCACACTGCCGATATCATGCAGCTCGGCATCAATATCCGGCACCTCTTGAAAGATATCAAATATCTCATCAAACCCCATACAGTCAAGAGTGCGAAGGATGCTCGGGTTCTGACAAAATACCTGCACATTGACTGAATATTCCTTGCAGCAATAGAGCCCTAACTTGGCCATGAGGCCTAAGGTAGTACTATCGACACATTCAGCTTCAAGCATATCCACCACCACCTGTTTGACATGCTCACTGCCAAAAATGGTTTCCATATGGCGATTTAACGAACCGCATAGGGTTACCCGCACATCACCACTAAACTTCAGCAGATAGTTGCCCTGCTCGTCGGATACCAGTATTTTTCCAGAACTCATTTAGCCATGCCTCGCGACAGCAACAACACGGAAATATCGTCTTGAGGGTCTTCGATATAATCGAGAAATATTTTCTCTTTCAAACTATCAATATCATTGGAGTCTGTAGCCAGATAACTCAGTAACGTCTGCTCTTTAGCGGCCAGATCTTTATCTGGAATTAGATCAAATACACCATCAGATAGAAGTACAAAAGCAAAATTATCCGGCAGGCTGATCTCTTCTACCGACCAACTGGCCTCTTCAAAGATACCTGCAGGTTTGCCTTTGCCCGGTAAGTATTCAGCCTTACCATTGGTAATCAAAATTGGCTGTGGCTGCTGCGCGCCAACCACATAGCGCAGCCTATTGGTCTCTGTATCCAGGGAGCCCGCAACAATAGTCAGATGTTTGCCTAGGCCTGTGGCCAATAACTGGCTATTGATATGTTCAATCAGCCCATCGGGCGCATGGGCCAGTGCCACATAGTCTTTCTCCAACTGATGTCTGCGTATAACCCGACCAATCATAAAGCGCAGTAATACAGTCACAAACGCTGAAGAGGCTCCATGCCCGGACACATCGGCAAAATAAAACAGCAGATAGCGATCTAACACAAAATTATAGCCCACAAAGTCGCCGCTTAAATACAGTGATGGGGTAATGGAATGAGATATTTCATAGTCGCCAAACTTGAGCGGGCTCTCTGGCATCAGACTTTTTTGCACCTCAAGCCCTGCCAGTTGATCCTGCTTTAATAGACGCAGGCTTTCCTGTAATTCGTCATTGGTTCGCTCTAATTCTGCGCTATAAGCCTGCGCATGCTGGCGGGCATCGGCTAAATTGTTGACCCGTAATAAGGTGCTTTCTATATCGGCCTGCCCCGCTCCTTCTAAAATGACATCTGCAGCCCCCAATCTGAAATAGTCAGCTAAATAAGCTTTATCTTCTTCACGAAGGGCAATAATAATCAGATAGTCTTCACAGAGCTTCCGTAGCAACTCACTCTGCTCTGGGGTGGATACGGCGGTATTTTCGGAAAAAAGAACAATCGGTTGATTGAGGGGGTCGGTGCAAACAATGGCGATAGACTGTATATCTTGCGCCGCTAAACACTCTCTCCCAGCACTGTGGAAGTCTGCCTTTGCTGTTTGTAGCCTAACGTCGTTATCTCCTATAAGGAGAACTAGGCCTTTGGGTTCGCTCATTTGGTTCCGGCTTTGGCAATTACTAATTTAGCTTGTCTGTAGCACATCTTCATCTTAACCCAAACGGTCTTTACCAGTCTGCAATCCTGCCTAAATAAAGACACAGCAATCGAATTAATAGTCGTCTAGATCGCCAAAATCATCTTCAATGGCACCATCGCTGACCAGATACTCTCGACGCTGCAGGTAAACATCTCTTACAAAAAGATATCTGTCGCCAGATATAACCTCATCCAGTGCCAATAAATCGGCTCGCATCGCCAGTAGATCCAGTGCTCTAACAGAGTTGCGCGTAGGCACATGGTCCATATAACCCAACGGATTGGCAAAGCTATCTATGACCTTCGACGGCGCATCACGCAATGTGGATGGCCCCACAAATGGCAGCATTAGGTAGGGACCTTCTGCGACGCCCCAAGCGGCAAGCGTTTGTCCAAAGTCTTCACCTTCACTTTTTTCTAGTCCAGCTCGCTGAGCTACATCGAATAGCCCACCAACACCTATGGTGGTATTGATTAGAAAACGACCTGAATCATGGCCTGCTTGAGCAAATTTAGCCTGAAGTAGATCATTGAGTATGTTGGTGACTTCGTTGAGATTACTAAAAACATTGAGAATCCCTCTCTCTAAGGGATCGGGAACAATCGCGGTATAGGTTTTGGCCACTGGCCTGAGAAGCGCGTTGTCCAGAGTTTCATTAAACACAAAAGCCTTGCGGTTAAGGCTCTCCAGGCTATCGTTTGTTTGCGTGTCTTCAGCAAAGGCCGTTGATGCCAGTATAATGGCAAGCACAGCAGTCAGTATTAGCTTGGTATCTTTCATGTTATTCACTCGAAAATCAGGTGCATCTAGCTAGTCAGTAAAGGTTTTCATTCTACTCACAGTTTATCGCCGCGTACACCGCCTATGCAAATCAGAATTGTGAAAGCCGCAGATTACATCCTTAAGAGATGGACACCGTCGCTCCAGTAGATGAGATGTTCGATATAACTGAGGATACCATCTCGGCCATAAAAGCTTTGATTTGGCCCAGCAAATTCCAGTCTAAGAGGGCTGGCGAGCCTATGGAGAGAGATAGGCCATGAATAACGGTGGGGGGTTTTATTTTAGAGACTTAGTCTCCCTCAACTAGGTACCTGCGCAACCTGTCACGAATGTCTGACCAGTGTTTTTTTAAGCGCTTCTCAGACACAGGCACACGAGTTTTTAACTGCTGGGCAAACAGTGACACCCGATACTCCTCAAGCAACCAATGAAATTCCCAGATAGCCTCTTCAAGGTCATAGGACAGCATCTGCCCCTGCACCCCTTTGATAGGCTCAGCAAAGTTTTCTAGCTGTTGGATGTAGCTGCGATCTTTGCTAATTTGGGAGCCCAGCTTTTCTATTCTGATCTGCATGCCGCGAATCAGACGCGGGTATTGGCTGGTTTTATCAAGACTCACAGTTGACAGTGTCTGAGGCAAAAACAACCACTGAACCTGTTGATTAATATCGTCTTTTGCATAAATAGCACTCAGCCCCAGCGATCGTAATTGTTTCTGATTACTGTGCAGCTGCGGCAGTACCGCTTCAATATTAGCGGCATGCTGCTGCGCTATATCGACCACCTGCCCTATGCCCGATTGATAGGCTTGGTCAAAATCTTGCTGCTGTCGAAGCACCTGTTTGCCACTAAAAATGGCTTCCTGAAAGCTAGTATTAATCAGCGCGGTGACAAGTTCCTGACGATTGCCAATAGACGCCGCCTTTAGGGCCAGCTCGGTACCGCGGAGTAAATTTTTACCCAGATACTTAACCTGTTCACGGCCTTTTAACAGTGCCAGCCGCAGCTGCCCCTGACGGCTGATTTTATCCGCAGTCAATGGGTTATCCAGTACTTCAATGGCGACAGATTCGCCACAGTCTCTTAGTGCAGGCCAGGCCTTAATGCTTATCTTGCCGCGTTTAAGTTTTACTTCCTTGGGCAGCTCTGCAAAGTCCCATTCGACAATATCTTGTCGAGATATTGAGTCATCGGATGCCTGCTGTTCCAGCCCAGCACTAATCTGCTGTTTAAAATCACGCTGTAGCTTTTCTAAACTGCGCGCCATAGCCACAGTTTTGCCCGCTTCATCTTGGAGAATAAAGTTCATTCTGTACCAGGGATCAAGATTATCTGCCTTCCAATCCTGATCATTCATCGTGACGCCTGTATGCCGTTTAAGCTGCTCAGCTAGTACCTCGGTAATGGGTCGATCCTGAGCTCTAACCTGTAACAGTATCTTGTCGACATAATCTGGTACTGGCACAAAATGGCGTCTTGTCTGCTTGGGTAAGGTTTTAATCAATGCGATGCATTTATCGCGCAACATGCCGGGTACCAGCCATTCAAAAAAGTAGCGCGGCAGCTGGTGTAACAATGCCAATGGAATAATGGCACTGACGCCATCCTGATCATGGCCAGGCTGAAAGTGATAGCTGAGTTCAAATTCAATACCATCGTTGCTGATCATTTCCGGGAACTGAGCCTCTTCGTCTTCAGCTAGACCACGAAGTAGCAGAGAGTCTTTATTGATATTCAGCAAGCTGGCATTTTCTTGCTCTGTCTGCTTGCGCCACTTCTCAAAAGCCGGCAGATTATAAATACCCGCGGGGATCCGATCATCGTAGAAGCTGTAAATTACTTTTTGCTCAGCCAGCAAGTCGCGACGGCGAAAGCGATCTTCCAGTGCTTGCAACTCTTCTACCAGTTTTTGATTGTGCCGATAAAAATTCCCTTTACCACGATAGCCCTGCTCGACCAGCGCCTGCTGTATAAATACAGCGCGCGCCTCTACCGGTGCAACATTGCCATAGACGGTATTCTTACCTTCGACAATGGTCAGACCAAATAATGTCTGACGTTCTTTGGCCATGACCTGACCGGCCTTTTGATGATAGAAGGGCTCGCTGTACGTTTTTTTAACCAGATGGCCTGCCAATGACTCCAGCCAATCGGAATCAATTTTAGCCACATTAAGTGCATACTGTTTGGCGGTTTCCATCAATGAACCCGCCATAATCCATTTGGGTGGTTTTTTACTCAACCCCGAGCCGGGAAAGATAAAGAATTTACGATTTCTGGTGCCGAGAAACTCCCACTTTTCCTCGCGTATACCCACCTGTCCAAGCAAGCCAGAAAGAATTGCCTGATGAATGCCTGCATATTCTGCGGGTTTTTCATTGTTGGTAAGTTTGAGGCCGCGACAGGCAGTGTGTACCTGATGATGTAGGTCACGCCATTCTTTCATACGCAAAAATGACACATAGTTAGCACGGCAGTACTTGCTGAATTGATTAGTCGATAAATCTTGGCGCTTAGTTTCAAAGTGGCGCCACAGATTAAGTAGCGACATAAAGTCAGAGTCTTCGTCCTGCCACTGTTTATGGCACTGGTCGGCCGCTTGCTGTTTGTCAGCTGGTCGCTCTTTCGGGTCCTGAATACTCAGCCCAGTGGTGATAATCATCACTTCACTGAGCGAGCCCAGTTTTGCCGATTGCAAAATCATCCGTGCAAATCTTGGGTCTAATGGCACTGAGACCAATTTTTTGCCCAGGGCGGTTAGCTTGCCATTTGGGCTGACCGCTTGCAGCTCCTCAAGTAATTTAAAACCATCATTGATCATGCGGTTGTCGGGCGGATCGACAAAGGGGAAGCTTCGTATATCGCCAATATTGAGTTGCAGCATCTGCAGTATCACCGCGGCTAAATTGGTGCGCACGATTTCTGGGTCGGTAAACTCTGGGCGGTTATTAAAATCCTCTTCTGCGTAGAGACGGTAACAAATGCCATTGCTAACTCGACCACAGCGACCGGCACGCTGATTAGCGCTGGCCTGAGAAATTGCCTCAATCGGCAGACGCTGCACCTTGGTCCGAAAACTGTAGCGCGATAAGCGCGCACGGCCTGTGTCAATCACATAGCCAATACCGGGAACGGTTAACGAGGTTTCAGCAACATTCGTACTCAAAATAACTCGGCGGCCCTTGTGAGGCGCAAAGATTTTACTCTGCTCTGCAAGGCTCAATCGAGCATAGAGAGGTACCACTTCTGTATGGGGTAACTGAGCGCGTTTAATGGCTAGATTAGCTTCACGAATCTCTCGTTCACCACTTAAAAATACCAGTACATCACCGGCCTTTTGATTGGCCTGAATATCCTGTAGACAATCAATGATTTTTTGGTCGCGATCGCTGTCGAGATCATCATCATTGCTGTACACAATTTCTACAGGAAAGGTTCGCCCAGACACCTCCACCACAGGTGCATTATTAAAATGCTTAGAAAATTTATCTACATCAATGGTGGCTGAGGTAATAATTAATTTAAGGTCTGGGCGCTGGACCAGTAGGTTTTTTAAATAGCCGAGCAGGAAATCAATATTGAGGCTGCGCTCATGGGCCTCATCGATAATGAGGGTGTCGTACTTGCTCAGGAACTTATCATTCTGAATTTCAGCCAGCAGTATGCCATCAGTCATCAGCTTAACAAGGCTCTTGCTCGAACTCTGATCGGAGAAGCGCACCTGATAACCCACCGCATTGCCCAGCGGAGTTTTTAATTCACTGGCGATTCGGTCCGCCACAGTGCGTGCGGCAATCCTGCGCGGCTGGGTGTGGCCAATAATACCGCGCACGCCGCGACCGGCTTGCAGACAAATTTTTGGAATCTGGGTAGTTTTACCCGAGCCGGTTTCACCGGCAATGACCACGACTTGATTATCAAGAATCAACTCGCGAATTTCTTCAGAACGAGCGCTGACAGGCAGATCCGGATAAGTAATCTGCGGCACCGACTGCTGTCGCGCGGACACCTGAGTACTGGAGCGAGACACATTGGAAGACCACTTCTGCCAGGCCGTTGCTATGTCTTTTTTGGCCGCCCACTGTCGCTGTAACTCTTTTAGCTGACGGCCGAGACGGAATAAATCACGGCTGCTTACCGATTGAGGTAACCACTGGGCAAGCTGTTCAAAGTCTGTTTTTTCAGACGGCGCTTGACTGAGAAATTTGGCTTCTGGGCTGATGGGCTGTTGCGAGGACAAACTATTATTCGCCAGTATTTAGCCGGATACATTCACCGCTCTTGGCCTTGATGGCATCTAGCTTTTTATGGTGATCCTCCAGCTCTTGAGCGCTGGCGGCAATAACCCGCAGTGGCGGACGGTTTGTAGGTAGACGACGGATAGTGGAAGCACTGTTCATTTCGCCACTATCAGAATCGGACGAGTCACTCATATTAAGACTGACCTGGCCACCGGTCATCAGCAGATAGACATCTGCCAAGATTTCCGCATCTAATAATGCACCGTGTAAGTCACGCTGAGAGTTATCTACTCCGTAGCGCTTGCACAGAGCATCGAGATTATTCTTCTGCCCCGGATGTTTTTGTCGCGCCAGTGCCAAAGTATCAATAATGCGACAGCCGCTTTCAATGGACTTCGGCTTGGGTCGCAGCTTGGAGGTTTCGTGATTAATAAACCCAATATCAAAGGGGGCATTATGAATAATGAGATCGGCGCCATTAACAAACTCAAAGAACTCAGGCGATATAGTCTCAAACAACGGTTTGTCTTCAAGAAACTGGTCGGTGATACCGTGGACTTCCATAGCGCCCTCGTCGACCTTGCGCTGCGGATTTATGTACTGGTGATAATGGCGGCCGGTGAGCTTGCGATTGACCATTTCCACACAGCCGATCTCGATAATGCGATGATCCTGAGAGGTTTCCAGGCCGGTGGTTTCTGTATCAAGAACAATCTGTCTCATGGTCTCTGCTTATCTATTTAGGTGGAAGTGCGATTACAGCTCATCTATACCGCGATTGGCCAGCTGGTCGGCAATTTCATTTTCGCGGTGGCCACTGTGACCCTTTACCCACTGCCAGTCTATCTTATGTTCACCGATAACCGCATCGAGTTTTTGCCACAGATCAACATTTTTAACGGGCTGCTTAGAGGCTGTTTTCCAGCCGCGCTTTTTCCAGTTGGGCATCCATTCTTGAATGCCCTTAAGTACATAGGTAGAGTCTGAGGTCAAAGTCACTTCGCAGGGCCTTTTTAACGCCGCCAGACCCTCAATAACAGCGTTCAGCTCCATGCGATTATTAGTTGTATCAGACTCGCCACCCCAGAGCGATTTTTCTTCGCCCGCATAACGCATCAATACACCCCAGCCACCGGGGCCCGGATTACCGCGGCAGGCGCCATCTGTGAAAATTTCAACCGTTTTCATAATGTTCCCTGTGGAGGCTTGTTATTTTTTTTACGCATCGGGGTAGCCGGTTGGCGAGAACCCATAAAGTGGCTATCTGTGGTTGCCTTGCGCCACAAACCTCTCGGACTGATACCACGAGCCACCCGTTTCACCGCGTGGATCATATAGAAATTACCCAGTGGAAAGCGAACCTTTTGGCCAAGTTTTTCCCACATTGAATCCTGTTCGGTCCACTGCGAGCGATTGAGCGGCAGATTGTAGGCACCGTGATCTATTTCTAGCACCTGAAAGTTTAATAGCGATAGCCAGTCAATCACTCGCCCTTTGCGCAGATTGTGAAAGCGGTACTGGGGGCGACTAGATAACAGCTGCATGGGAAACTTAAGCGCGCCATGGGAACCATAGGGATTGAATATGCACAGCAGCAGGTGGCCGCCGGGGGCTATTACTCGACTGACCTCGGACAGCACTGCTTTGGGCGATACCGAGAACTCAACGGCATGCTGCAGTACCGCGACATCGATAATATCTGCGGGCAACGGCAGCTCGGAGTAGTTGCTTATTACCGCCGCCTGTGCGGAGGGAGCGGCACTGAGCGAGAAACGATGCATGTGGTCAAAGCAATCAAGTAGTTGCTGGTCTGGAGCTAGACCTAGATGCATTAAGCGATAGCCTGGCAACAGGGCATATTTATGCCTTAAAACTCGATGCTCATGATGACGTAGATAGCAGCCAAAATCTGTCTTACCCCAAGCCTCTAGCCCTTCTGCAGTCAAACCAAGATCACGCACTTTAAAGCGGTCCAAGGCATTTTTACTGAGCTGTCGGAGAAACTGTAAGGACATAGGTTACTGTGGTCTATTAGGTATCTGTTGGCGACTATTATGGAGTAGTTGAGGATTATTTTAAATCTGCTCACTAATAACGACTGCCAGATTGTCTATTAGCGCTGTGATCGCTACAATCCGCGCGCAATTAATAACCATAATGAGTTCAATACGTGCAGTCTGAACACAAAAGTAGTTCCCCGTTGTTAAATCTAATCCTTTCAAGCCTTTTACTGGGTGGCTGTGTGCTGGGTCCAGTTGAGCCTGCCAATCAAAGTCTCGATAGCGACCTTCCTGTAGAGGTTGCGGCTGAGATAGGCGCTAAAGACCCTTTATTAGGGGCTGAGGGCTCTTTAATCGGAGCTGATGGCGCTCTAGCAGGCGCGTCAAATATGCAAGAGCCCGATCTGTGGCAGCGTATTCGCAGCAGCCATAATTTAACCCCAGAGGTACTTCCCGCCAGTGTTTTAAAGCAGCGTGACTGGTATCTGCGCAACCCCAGCTACCTAGCTACTGTATTTGGCCGCGCTGAACCGTTTATTTTCTATGTCACCGACGAACTTGATAAGGCCGGATTGCCACTGGAACTAGCCTTATTGCCAATCGTTGAAAGCACCTATGACCCTCTCGCTTACAGTCACAGCCATGCCGTTGGCCTGTGGCAATTTATTCCCTCTACCGCGAAGTCGTTTGGTCTCAGGCGCGATCGCTGGTATGACGGGCGTCGCGATGTCATCTACTCGACCCAGGCCGCAGTCAAATACCTTAAATATTTGCACAGACGCTTTGACAACGACTGGCTGTTAGCACTTGCCGCCTATAATTCTGGTGAGGGCAATGTTCGCAAGTCGATCAAAAGAAATCGCAAACTGGGTAAGAAAACCGATTTTTGGTCAATCAAGTTACCCCGAGAGACCAGAAACTATGTTCCTCAGTTACTGGCATTGGCTACGCTGATTGAAAATCCCGAAAAGTTTGATATTAAACTGCCCTTTATTGCTGATCAGGCCTATTTTGAAGTGGTAGAGATTGAGTCTCAGATTGACCTCAATAAGGTTATTGAGATCACTGGTGTTGAAGGCACTGCATTTACTAAGCTTAATCCTGCTTACCGCCGCTCTATTACGCCCCCGCAAGGAAAACATAATCTTTTATTGCCTGTGGGTAGCGCTGAGCCACTGCGCAAACTATTGACCACTACAGATCCAAAAACCTGGGTTCCTCACACTGAATATCAGGTTGTGAGCGGTGACACCCTATCTCAGATTGCCCAGCGCTTTCGCGTTCCTACCCAGTGGCTCAAAAGCAGAAATAATCTGCGCTCGGACCGCCTTAGAATTGGTCAGGTGCTGCTGATACCGCATTCCGGTGACATCGCAACCAGCGGCTCTAAAGTCGCTCAGACGTCGCTGTACTCAGTTAAACGCGGCGATACCCTGTCTAGTATTGCTCTGCTGTACAAGACCTCTATCACAGCTTTAAAGCACTCTAATGAGCTGACCACAGACAGATTGCAGATTGGTCAGAAATTGACCATTAAACATAGCTCTGCCGGGCCCACACCAGAGAATCTGCGCAGACTCTCATACAGGGTCAGGCGCGGTGATTCTCTGTACCTTATCGCGGAGAAGTTTGATTTAACGATTCGTGATATTACGCGCTGGAACAAGATTAGCCGCAATGAATTTTTGCAGCCTGGGCAGCGCTTGACCCTGTTTATTAATGCGTTGCGTATCTGATCTGGAGTTAACTGAGTCCGCAAAATCAGCAGGCAATAAAAAAGACGGGCATGCCCGTCTTTCTTAATCAATAACGTTGTTATTGTTTTATTTCAGCTCCAGCAACCAGGCTGGCTTGATGCGCCTGAACCATGCGGCTGCTATTAATGGAATCCGTTGCGTAAATCAGGCTAGCCTTCTGTGCCATGCTTAGTTTAGCAACATCACCCTGGGTCACTTTTTGCAGAGAGGCGACTACATAATCACCATTGCGAGCATAAAAGCCCTCTGTGACAGCAGTTTCTGCCGGCATCTGCAACTGGAAAGCAGCATTTAAAACCTCCGGATTAACGGCGCGATCATTGCGCTTAACATCAAGGGCAACCTGCCAATCCAGAGCATTTGCCTTAGCCACAGCCTCGACGCTTTCTCCGGCCTCAACTGAAGCGAGTAGAGCGGCGCCCTGCTCAGCAATAATCTGCTTAGCAGTAGTTGCGCTGAGGGCATTCACCACTGCACTTCGCACCTCTGACAACTCTTTTTGGCGCGCCGAAATGCTTTTATTGAGCTTAATCACTATGTAGCGATCAGTGCCCAAATCCAGTACTTCGCTGGCATACTTGTCATCCACGACTTCTGGACTAAACGCCGCTTTAATCACTGCAGGGTAAGCCGCTACACCATCACCGCCGGCGCGCGAAAAAGGACTGGAAACCTGAGCAGTAAGATCAAGATCTGCGGCCACAACGGCTAGCGACTCTGCATTGAAACTGAGCTCTTTAAGCATTTCCAGTTTTTCGACCAGTGCATTGTCTACCTGTTCTGCCAACAGCTCCTGCTCAATACGAGCAGACTCTACAGCCAACTCGAAGGTCTGCTCCTGGGTATCTAGCAACTTGATAAAATGCGTTCCCGCATCGGTTTCCACCGCTGCAGATACCTGACCGACTTCAAGCGCTGCCAATGCAGCTTCAAAGGATTCGGGGAATGTGTCACCGGAGCTGTAACCTAGGTCACCACCAGTATCGGCGGAACCAACGTCTTCAGAGTACTGCTTGGCCAGCGCGGTGAAGTCTTCACCTGTATCTAACTTGGCCTGAATTTCTGCTATTGCCTCAGCACTTGGATCGGCCAATAGTATATGCGCCGCCTGACGCGATACGGCGGTATCTACTGACTCTGCCTCTTGCTCAAATCGCGCTTGAATCTGCTCTGGCGTGACCGATTTACCCGCGGTCAGCAATCCAGCATTGAGTTCGATATAGTCAATAACAACCTGATCTTCGGTCTGGTACTGCGATTTGTTCTGCTGATAGTAGCCTTCGATCTGATCTTCGCTTAGCTGCACTGCGCTCATAATTGGCGCAATGGGTAATGTCAGATAGTAATAGTCTCGCGTTTGCTCGGTAAGACCGGCCAGTGCCGCTAGCTCTGTTTTCGTCACAAAATTTGTAGCAATCGTACCCTGAACAACCTGCTGTATCAGCAGATCTTCTTTGACCATTTCAATAAATGTAGCGCTGGTATAGCCCTGCTGGCGAATCGCATACTGATAGACATCTTGGTCAAAGCGCCCATCAGTCTGGAAGCTCGGCGTTTCAATAAGCAGCTCACTTACTGTCTTTGTCGATATACCCATGCCCTGCTCTCGCGCTGACTGGGCAATCACCTTGCGGCCAATCATCTGCTGCACAACGCTGGGACGAATCAGCTCATCATCAACTAACGCGGGATCCAGGCCTTCGTTTTCACTGAGAATACGTCTTTTTTCAACACCTATAGCCTGCTGAATACGCAGCGCACTGACCTGCTCGTCATTGACAACCAGTTCAGTTTCAACACCTGCGCCGGATAGAAACAGTGACCCTGTGCCTGAAAAGGCAAATATACCACCAATAAGAACCACTATAACCGTGGCTATACCACGCATGTTATCTCTAAAATTATCCAACATGTACCTGTACCTGATAGTTGAAAAAAAAGGCGCATCGAGGATGCGCCTTCTAGACTGGGGTCTTCGCTACAACAGCGGAGTACCCAGAGTTTTTCTTAGTTTACTGCGTCTTTCAGAGCTTTACCGGCTTTAAAGCTTGGCACGTTAGCCGCTTTAATTTGGATCTCAGCACCAGTCTGTGGATTGCGACCAGCACGAGCGGCGCGGTGCTTTACAGCGTAGGTACCAAAGCCAACCAATGAAACTTGGTCGCCATTTTTTAATGCGCCGGTTATTGCGTCTAGAGCTGAGTCCAGTGCGCGTCCAGCAGAAGCCTTAGAGATGTCTGCACCAGCAGCAATAGCATCGATTAATTCAGATTTATTCACGGTATTCCCCTTTTTTTGGAATTGGTTGATCCTGGCAAAATAGAAGTACGCCACCTACACTTCACGACGCTCAAAACCCTGAGCCAATGCGCCTTCTAGGCCAACTTTATACCAATAGCCTCTTGTTGGGTCAAGTAGACTTTCTATTATTTTAAAATTAATTGTATGTCAATGCGTGCTAGCAGTGGCGCTGGGTGCCGCATTTTTTTCAGATCCGCTGGCCCGATTAAACTCTTCTTCACTAAAAGCCTTTGGCTTATCTTGCAGCGCGATATACAACACCTCGTCGATCCACTTCACCGGACATATTTCAAGATCTGCTTTAATGTTGTCAGGTATCTCCTTCAAATCACTGGCATTATCATGCGGAATGATCACTGTACGAATGCCGCCACGGTGCGCTGCCAAGAGCTTTTCCTTAAGCCCTCCGATCTTTAATACCTGACCGCGAAGCGTTATTTCGCCAGTCATAGCAACATCTGAGCGCACGGGAATACCGGTTAATACCGACACCAATGTTGTGCACATGCCGACACCAGCCGACGGCCCATCTTTGGGCGTTGCACCTTCGGGAACATGGATATGCAGGTCGTTTTCATAATAGAAGTCTTTGCGAATACCCAGCGCCATCGCGCGGCTGCGTACCACTGTCAATGCTGCCTGAATTGACTCTTGCATAACATCGCCCAGAGAGCCGGTCTTAATCACTTTGCCTTTGCCCGGAATAGCCGAGGATTCAATGGTCAGCAGCTCACCACCTACCTGAGTCCAGGCCAGACCAGTCACCTGGCCTATCTGATTTTCCGCTTCGGCACGGCCATAATCGAACCTGCGCACACCTAACATATCTTCCAGCTGCTCTGGGCCCACAACGTCACTAGAGCGCTTGTCTTCGCGCACATGCTTAGTAACGGTCTTACGGCATATCTTGGCAATATCTCGCTCTAAACCCCTCACACCGGCTTCTCTGGTGTAATAGCGGATCGCATCTTTTAATGCACCTTCGGTAATATCAAGTTCTGGGTCTTTAAGACCATTGGCTTTGCGCTGCTTGGGCACCAGATACTTTTCGGCAATCTGTACTTTTTCATCTTCTGTGTACCCTGGAATACGAATTACTTCCATTCGGTCCAACAGTGGACCGGGAATATTCATCGAGTTGGCCGTGCAGATAAACATCACCTCTGACAGATCATAGTCCACTTCCAAGTAATGATCGTTAAAGGTGTGGTTCTGCTCTGGATCCAAGACCTCTAGAAGTGCCGAAGCCGGATCACCGCGGCTATCCATGCCCATCTTGTCAATCTCGTCGAGCAGGAATAATGGATTCTTAGTACCAACCTTTGACAGCTTCTGGATCAGCTTGCCTGGCAATGAGCCAATATAGGTTCTGCGGTGCCCGCGAATTTCTGACTCATCACGCACCCCTCCAAGACTCATCCGCACAAACTTGCGGCCTGTCGCACGGGCAATAGACTCACCCAGCGAGGTCTTGCCCACGCCTGGCGGGCCGACTAAGCAAAGTACGGGACCCTTAAGCTTTTTGACGCGCTTCTGAACAGCCAAAAACTCCAGAATTCGCTCCTTCACTTCCTCCAAACCATGATGATCCAGATTCAGGGTAGTTTCCGCCTCTACTAGATTGTGCTTTACGCGGGTACGATTTTTCCAAGGCACCCCAATCATACAATCGATGTAGTTGCGCAACACTGAGGCCTCAGCTGACATTGGCGACATCATTTTAAGCTTCGCCATTTCCGACTGAGCTTTCTCCAATGCCGCTTTAGGCATGCCCGCCTCTTCAATTTTCTTGTCCAGCAGATCCAGCTCGGAGACACCTTCGTCAATATCGCCCAGCTCTTTTTGGATTGCTTTCATCTGTTCGTTCAGATAGTACTCGCGCTGGCTTTTCTCCATCTGCTTTTTGACACGACCACGAATGCGCTGCTCTATCTGAAAGATATCAATTTCTGATTCCATTAGGCTCATCAGGTGCTCAAAGCGCTCAGTAAGATCTGCTATCTCGAGAACATCCTGCTTTTGCTCCAAATTTAATGTCATATGCGAGGCGATTGTGTCGGCCAGGCGGTTGGCATCCTCGATGCCGCTAACGGTGGTGATAACTTCGGCTGGAATTTTTTTACTCAGGTTGACGTACTGCTCAAATAGCGAGAGCGCTGAGCGCATCAGCGCATCCGCCTCCTGCTCATTTAGCTCACCGTCGGCAAGCTCGGCAGCACCGCTCTGCATAAAGGCTTCGCCTTCAACTGGCGCGGTAAGACTTACTCGCTTGACCCCTTCGACTAGCACCTTGAGTGTGCCATCTGGAAGCTTAAGCAGCTGCAGGATAGTGGCCAGAGTGCCCACTTCATAAACGTCGGCAATACTGGGGTTATCTTCAGATGGCGTTTTCTGCGCGACTAGAATGATCTGTTTATCTGACTCCATGGCATGCTCTAGGGCAGTGATAGATTTTTCTCTGCCGACAAACAGCGGAACAACCATGTGCGGATAGACCACTACATCACGCAATGGCAAGAGCGGATAAACAACCTTACTTAGATCAGTTTCAGTGGAGCCCATTATTACCTCAATTTCTATGTATTCTGATTTAACAGTGTACGCAGTGAATTTCGCGTTAGCCTTTTATATTGGGACGGCTAGAGCAAAAACAACCTTCACTGCTTAAATAAGAGCATAAAAAAAGCGGCTTGCGCCGCTTCCTTTTTTAGCCCTCATCTGAGGCCAGTTTTTTTTCCTGCTGCTCGTAGACTAGCAGCGGCTCATTCTCACCATTGATGACCGAGCCATCAACAACAACCTTGACCACATCGGGTTCTGAAGGAATCTTGTACATGGTATCCAACAGTATCGTCTCAAGAATAGAGCGAAGGCCTCGCGCCCCTGTCTTCCGTTCAATCGCTTTGTCGGCAATGGCGTCAAGCGCATCGCGGCGCAGATCTAATTCAACATTTTCCATACCAAACAGCGCCTGATACTGCTTGAAAAGCGCATTCTTTGGCTCCACTAGAATATTAACCAGTGCGTCGCGATCCAGTTCTTGCAATGTTGCCACGACCGGCAGTCGACCAATAAACTCTGGAATCAGACCATAGCCAATTAAGTCGCTTGGCTGCACATCTAGTAAAGTTTCACCGATAGATTTGGAACTGTCTTTACTATTCACTTCAGCAGCGAAGCCAATACCTCCTTTCTCTGAACGGTCTCGAATCACTTTTTCCAAGCCGGAGAAGGCACCACCACAGACAAACAGAATATTGGCAGTATCGACCTGGAGGAATTCTTGCTGAGGATGCTTGCGTCCACCCTGAGGAGGCACAGAGGCGACAGTACCCTCGATCAGCTTCAATAGCGCCTGCTGCACACCTTCTCCAGACACATCACGTGTAATAGAGGGGTTATCCGATTTGCGTGAGATCTTATCAATCTCATCGATGTACACAATACCGCGCTGGGCTTTGTCGACATCGTAATCGCACTTTTGCAACAGCTTTTGAATAATATTTTCAACATCTTCACCCACATAACCCGCTTCGGTCAATGTGGTGGCATCTGCGATAGTAAAGGGAACATCAAGCAGGCGTGCCAATGTTTCAGCCAGTAATGTTTTACCGCTGCCGGTAGGGCCAATAAGCAGGATGTTACTCTTACCGAGTTCTACATCAAGTTTTTCGGAACCTGTTTGGGCACTGACTTGCAGTCGCTTGTAATGGTTGTATACCGCGACAGAGAGTATACGCTTGGCGCGCTCTTGGCCAATCACATATTCGTCGAGGATATTTTTGATTTCAGTGGGAACGGGCAGGCGATCCGAGCTGCTTTCAGACTCAACAACTTGAGATTCTTCAGAAATAATATCGTTACAAAGATCGACGCACTCATCGCATATATAGACTGATGGACCAGCTATTAAACGACGAACTTCGTTTTGATTTTTACCGCAGAACGAACAGAAAAGTAATTTTCCGCCATCGCCCAAGGTATCACTATCACTCATTTCTCTCTCCTGCCAAGCCAACAAAAGCCATATAAAACAGTAAGTAAGGGACGCTACCTAACAAACCTAGTTAGGAGGCTACCGACTCTAGCCTCTTTTGTCTAGCACCTGATCAACAAGGCCATAGTCCTTAGACTCATCAGCACTCATAAAATTATCACGCTCAGTGTCATCTGTTACCTTCTCAATGCTCTGCCCGGTGTGCTGGGCCATTAGTCTATTGAGGCGCTCTTTAATCTTAAGTATTTCTTGAGACTGAATATGGATATCGGTTGCCTGACCCTGGGCACCACCGCTGGGCTGATGAATCATAGTACGGGAATTAGGCAGGCAGAAACGCTTGCCCTCTGCCCCTGCTGTCAGCAAGAACGCACCCATAGATGCCGCCTGGCCAATACACATGGTGCTGACATCTGGCTTAATAAACTGCATGGTGTCATAGATCGACATTCCTGCAGTTACTGAACCACCGGGCGAGTTGATATACAGGTGGATATCTTTATCGGGATTTTCAGATTCGAGGAAAAGCATCTGCGCAACAATAAGGTTGGCCATATGGTCTTCAACCTGTCCCACCAGAAAGATGATTCTTTCTTTTAACAATCTCGAGTAGATATCATAGGCTCTTTCGCCTCTTGAACTCTGCTCGACAACCATTGGAACCAGGCCGCTTGCTTCCACGTCGGGAAAACCACTGATGCTAGATTGGTGCTGAAAATTCATTGCTTCCTCGCTAATTTATTTTGAATACTGGGTACTGAAGCCTCGCACAATCCCTTTTGCACGCTTACCTTTTATTTATACCTTTGTACGCAAATAGTCGGCAAGCTGGATTTCACCAGCCTGCCAAAAATCAGCTTAAGCTTCGCTACCTGGCTCTGGGTCAGGCTTGACTGCTTCTTCGTAAGATACGGCTTCTTCTTTCACTTTAGCCTTTGAAAGTACCAGCTCAGTGACCTGATCTTCCAGAACTACTGCTTCGACAGAACTCAGTAACTCAGGCTTACTATAATAGTAATCGACAACTTCGCGAGGCTGCTCATAAGTTGATGCTATTTCATCAACACGGGCACGCACCTGTTCTTCGTTTGGTGTCATCTCTTCGACCTTCACCAGCTCAGAGACAATTACACCCAACGCGGCACGGCGCTCGGCTTTTTCTTTAAACATATCGTCTGGCAGCATGCTTAGATCGATTTGCTGACCGCCGCCAAACTGCTGAACCATTTGCTGCTTGAGCTGAGTAATTTCATTGCTAACCAGAGCTTCCGGTAACTCGACCTTGTTGAGATCAAATAACTGGTTCATCACACGGTTTTTAACCTTGGTGCGGATCGCATTACGCAGCTCTCGCTCCATATTACCCTGCACATCTTCGCGGAATTTTGCTTCGCCACCCTCTTCTACACCATAGATCTTGAAGAACTCGTCATTCAACTCTGGCATTTGCTTAGAGGACACAGCGTTAACCTTAACGGCGAACTGCACTGCTTTGCCCTTCAACTCTTCGGCATGATAATCTTTAGGGAATTTTAACTTCAGAACAGTCTCTTCGCCTGCACTCAGGCCCACCAGACCGTCTTCAAAACCTGGAATCATGCTGTTTGAGCCCAAGACCAGGTCCTGACCTTCGGCACTACCGCCAGCAAACTCTTCTTTCTTATGGGTCCCGACAAAATCAATATTGAGTTGATCCCCGTCTTCAGAGGGCTTTTCAGAGGCTTCAAAGGTAGCCTGCTGGTTACGCAATACTTCAATCATGGTCTCAACGTCAGCGTCATTTACATCGGCACTTGGACGGGAAATTTTCACTTTGCTAATATCGGCTAGCTTTACTTCAGGATAAACTTCAAAGATCGCCGTATATTCGAGGTCTTGACCTTCGCTATCTTTCAAGTCGTCAATGCGTGGCTGACCAACCGGGCGCAGGTCTTCCTGCTGAATCGCCTCGTAGAAACTTGAGTTGACAACTTCGCCAACAACTTCTTGGCGAACACCTTTTCCATAATGCTGTTTAACAACACGCAGTGGAACCTTGCCCTTGCGAAAGCCTTTGATGGAAACGGTCTTGGTTGCTTTCTCTAAACGCGCAGTTACTTCTTGTTCGATTTTGTCGGCAGGTACACCAATCTTTAGCTGACGCTCAAGACCTGTGCTCGACTCAATAGAAACCTGCATCTGTTACCCTCTTTATATAAAGTATAAATATGGTGCGAGTGGAGAGACTCGAACTCTCACATCCTAAGACACTAGAACCTAAATCTAGCGCGTCTACCAATTCCGCCACACTCGCATAATCTGTCTTTTTGGGCCCTGTTCATCAGCATTCTCGTCGCTTATCTAAAGCTGACAGCTGTGCCCAGCCAAAAAGGGCGTGAAGTTTGCCACAGCACCTGAGAATCGGCAACTACTTCAGGCCCTTTAAAAGCGTAAACCGGTGAAAAAGTTTTTAGATCAATCAGCGATCCAAAACAAAGGCACAAAATTGACGCCTAACGACCTCAAAGTAGCAGATACTCAAGGTCACACATCAATCTGTCTGGGAATATTCACAATGCTTAGTCTATGCTTTTTAAGCATACTTTTAAGCAACTAGCTAGGAGTTACATGATGAAACACAATTACGTTATGCTTTTTGCTATTGTAGCAATACTTGGACTCGCCGCAAGTGATACTGGTGAACCTGAAACTAATGCACTAACAGCTGCTGAGTCAGCTCAATCAGAAACCGCGACAGAAGCCGCTGATGCCATAGACGAAGCCTCTTAAGGTGTAGTCATTCAAGTCGAGAGTGCAATGAATGATTTGCTTGATCAATGATCATTCGAACAGATCAAAATCACCAGAATCCGCCCAGATCAGGACTTTAGTTGCGCTTGGACTGCCACCACCAGCTCTGTTGCCTACTTTAACAACAACTTAACTAGCCTTTTTGATAAATAACTTAACAGCGCAGAGCGAAACCTCTTCTATCTGCGCGGAATCTGTGTAAATACCATCAATCAGCAACTTGGCAATACCATGGACGGCGCCCCAAATGACCTGAGAGGTACGCAGAGGGTTATCACCACTAATAAGACCCATCTCCTGCCAGCTGGTGACCATCTCTAGCTGATGCTGAAAACAGGGATAGGCGACATCGCGAAGCTCTTGGGTGCTGTTCTTCTGCTTCCAGATATTGCGACCGAACATCAGCTCGTACTCTTCAGGGTTGTTGGCGGCAAACCTAACATATCCGCAGATAAACTCTGCAAACTTCTCTTCTGCCGTCAGTCTCGGATCATTGAAGGTATCCCGAGCCTCTTGGTGACGTCGTAGAAAACCCTGCGCCGCAATCGCGCAGAGTAAATCATTCTTGTCTGAGAAATGATGATAGGGCGCCGTGCGAGATACGCCCGCCCTTTCAGCCAGCTTGCGCAGTGACAGGTTCTCTATACCAGCCTCAGCAATTAGTACTTTGGCGGCCATTAACAACGCCTGACGCAGATCACCATGATGGTAACTAGGGCGTACAACTTTTAGATTGGTTGCTGAATTCATGGGGGCAATGTAACAACACATCTTGACAGTGTCAAAATAGCGGCTTAGTCTGCTCTCAACAATTAATCCCTTAGCTGATAAACAGCCGTATAACAGCGGTATTTCACAGGTGACACTAAGATGATTCTAGATGATTTTTCCAAGCTAAAAGCATTTACTGTCAGCATTGATGACAATCATGTGGTAGAAATATGCCTCAATCGCCCAGAAGCAATCAACAGCATGAACACCGACTTCTGGAATGAGCTTCCGGCCATTATTGATGCGCTCGATAGTAAAGCTGTGGCCCGCGTAATTATTCTGTCCTCCAAAGGCAAACATTTTACCGCTGGCATGGATCTGGAAGTACTCAGCAATATGGGTGGAAATCCTGACGATGAGCCCGCGCGCCGCGCTGAACAGACACGTCGCTGGATTCTCAGCCTGCAAAACACCTTTACCCAGCTAGAGGCGGCTCGCATGCCTATTATCTCTGCAATACAGGGTGCCTGTATCGGTGGGGGCGTAGATATGGTCTGTGCCACTGATATGCGGTTTTGTACCGCCAATGCCTACTTTAATATTAAAGAAACCGAACTCGGCATCACTGCGGATGTGGGTACCTTGCAGCGCATTCAACATGTTATGCCCAGCGGCTTAGCCAGAGAGCTCGCCTACAGTAGTCGTAATCTGGGTGCTGAAGAAGCCCTCACCTGCGGCTTTGTGAATGAGGTCTACGAGACTCATGAAGAGATGCTCGACGCTGTTCGTGCTTTAGCCACAGATATCGCCAGACATAGTCCTATGGCAGTGCATGGCACCAAAATAATGCTTAACTACAGCCGCGATCATTCCGTACAGGACAGCCTCAACCATATGGCAACCTGGCAGTCAGGTATGCTGCAGGTTCCAGATGTTCAAGAAGCCATGCAGGCAGGCGCAGAAAAGCGCACGCCCAAATTCGATAACCTATTGCCCTAAGTCACCCATCACAATAAAAAATAATTAGAGAGAAATTTATGTCACACAGTACTTACCCTCATATGCTCGCACCATTAGACCTTGGCTTTACCACTTTGAAAAATCGCGTACTAATGGGCTCTATGCACACAGGTCTTGAAGAGGTTGCAGATGGCCATGAGCGCATGGCGGCCTATTTTGGCGAGCGCGCGAAAGGCGGCGTTGGCCTTATTGTTACTGGTGGTATCGGGCCAAACTCTGAAGGCGGGACCCACCCTAACACCAAAAAGCTGGTTACCGATGAAGATATTGCTGGCCACAAGCAGATAACCGATGCCGTGCATAAGCACGATGGCAAAATTTGCATGCAAATACTGCACACTGGCCGCTACGCCTATTCTCCTGATCAAGTCGCGCCCTCAGCGATCAAGTCGCCTATTAATCCATTTACACCAAGGGCCCTGACCGACGAAGAGATATTCAAGCAAATTGATGACTTTGTCTTCACCTCAGTACAGGCCCAAAAAGCCGGTTATGACGGCGTTGAAATAATGGGCTCCGAAGGCTACTTCCTAAATCAATTTATTGCTGCGCGCACCAATCAGCGCGACGATGACTGGGGCGGCAGCTATGAAAACCGTATCCGTCTGCCTATCGAGGTAGTGCGCAGAATTCGCGAAGCGGTTGGCGAGCACTTTATTATCATCTTCCGTTTATCGATGCTCGATTTGGTCGATGGCGGCAGTACCGCTGAAGAAGTTATCCAGCTTGGCAAAGCTGTCGAACAGGCCGGCGCTACTATTATTAATACAGGCATTGGCTGGCACGAAGCTCAGATCCCCACCATTGCAACCAAGGTTCCGCGCGCAGCCTTTACTTGGGTAACCGCACGCTTTAGAAAAGAGCTCTCGGTGCCCGTAATTACCTCTAACCGCATCAATACGCCAGAAGTGGCCGAAGAGGTGTTAGCGCGCGGCGATGCCGATATGGTATCCATGGCCCGGCCCTTCTTGGCAGACCCCGACTTTGTTATCAAGGCGCAGGAAAATCGCTCCGACGAAATCAATACCTGTATCGGCTGCAACCAGGCCTGTCTCGACCATGTGTTTGGCGGCGTTATGACTAGCTGTTTGGTCAACCCCCGTGCCTGCCATGAAACTGAACTACATATTGTTGCCACCAATGAGGCCAAGAAAATTGCCGTGGTTGGTGCTGGGCCTGCTGGCCTTTCCGCCGCAACCACCGCTGCCTCTAGAGGTCACCAGGTGACATTGTTCGATGGTGCCAGTGAAATTGGTGGTCAATTTAATATCGCCAAACAGATTCCGGGCAAAGAAGAGTTTTATGAAACTCTACGCTATTACGGCAAGCAGATTGAGATAACAGGCGTAAATCTGCAACTCAACACTAGAATCACTGCAGATGAACTTAATAATGGCGGCTTCGATGAAGTCATTATTGCCACAGGTATTAGCCCACGAATGCCAGCTATTGAAGGTATTGGTCACCCCAAGGTCTTAAACTATCTCGATGTGATTGGCGATAAAAAGCCTGTCGGCCAAAAGGTTGCCATTATTGGTGCCGGGGGCATTGGATTTGATACTGCGGAATACATTACCCACAGCGGTGAAGCTACCAGCCAAAATATCCCTGCATTTATGAAGGAATGGGGTATCGATATGACCTTTGGTTCGCGCTCAGGTATTGAAGGTATAACCGCGCAGCCAGAGCCCTCCCCTCGCGAAGTCTATTTACTGCAGCGTAAAACTACTCGAGTGGGTAAAGGCCTGGGTAAAACCACCGGTTGGATTCACCGTGCCGGTCTAGCCATGAAAGGCGTGCGCATGATGCCTGGCTGTGACTATAGCCATATCGACGACCAGGGCCTGCATATTACTGTGGGAGATGACCCTCAGATACTTGATGTAGACACTATTATTGTGTGCGCGGGTCAGGATCCGCTGCGCGAATTGGTTGACGGTCTTGATCTGCCGCATCATCTTATTGGTGGCGCTGATGAAGCTGGCGAACTGGATGCGAAACGTGCCATTAATCAGGGAACTAGACTCGCCGCTGCCATGTAAAAAAGTGATACCTGCCTGCTGCACTGGCTTACTCGCTAAGTCGAAGCGGCAGGTAGATTTATTGCTTATTTTGACTCTAAGCCTTGCATGCTAAGGGCAATCCAATCATCATTGCGCCTCGCTAAAATAGGCCGTCAAAAAATAACATAATGTCAGATAAAGAATTTAGCACCACCGACTTCCGCAATGCTCTCGGCAGTTTTGCCACAGGTGTAACCATCATTACTGCACTGGGCAGAAATGGCCAGAAAATTGGTATGACCGCCAACAGCTTTAACTCGGTATCACTCGACCCAGCACTGGTGCTGTGGAGCATTGGACGCGATGCAAACTGTTTTGATGACTTTATAGCTGCCGAGTCCTTTGCTATTCATATCTTGGCAGAGGATCAACAGGATCTATCCAATCTCTTTGCCAAAACTGGCTCCGATAGATTTGCTGGGCTGGAAACTGCCGAAGGCCTCTCTGGAGTGCCTCTACTCCCCAGCTACAGCACATGCTTTCAGTGCCGCATCGAGAATCAATACGATGGTGGCGATCATGTGATTTTGGTGGGTAAGGTACTTGAGTTTACCGATAATGGCACCACGCCACTGATTTTTCATCGCGGCGGTTACGGCGCTCTGTAGTCAGTATTTTTTGCGACCTTATAAAATAGCAACAATCTCTGCAACAGACATAACATCTGCATACTTAGCGTTTAAATCAAATAGGTTGGACTCGTGCGCAGCTGGATTTCTATCGCCCACGGCATCTCTCGCAATCACTACCTGATAATTATTCTGTAAACCATCCACCGCAGAGGCGCGAACACAGCCACTGGTCGTTAAACCCGTCACTACCAATGAATCAACACCCAATGCTCTTAGCTGGTCATCTAGATCGGTTTTATGGAAAGCACTAGGCCAATGCTTTTCTATTAGCGGCTCACTGTCTATGCGGCCCATTGCTGGATCTAGTGCCACCCAGTGGGAACCTGCCTGCAGCACATTTAGCGCCGGCACCTTGCGGCGAAATACGCTGGCCTGCTGATCATTGTTGTAGACCACTGTGGTAAAAAAAACCGGTAAGCCTTTCTCTCGAAAGACTCCTAGTAATTGCACATTAGCAGTCACCACATCGGGGCAATGCGTGCCTAGGGGACAATTCGGATCAGTAAAACCATTAATCATATCCACCACGATCAAGGCGGGCTCTGGCGTTAATCCAAGACGGTTTTGATCTAGGTTGCTCATAACTAGTCCCAACAAATACTGTGGCTATAATAACGCGGTTATAAAAAGCGGCTATAAAAAAGCGGACTGTGCTTTCAATAACAATAAGCACAGTCCGCTGTTTATATTACTAACTAGACCTTAGAAGCGGTAGTTAAAGTCGATACCGTATGAATCTTTGGCACCTGGGTGAATAAACGAACCACCAAATTCAGGCGCTGGAATAATCTCTTCCAGATAGGTTTCATCGGTAATGTTGCGACCCCAGATTGTTACACCCCAGTTTTCCGCATCAAATGAGATACGTGCATTGAGTGTATCGTAGGCATCACGTGTGGCCTTACTCATATCCTGAGTCAGACCCGGACCGTTAAAGACCTGCCAAATAGTGGGCGTTGCCTCACCCTGCAGAGTGTGGAAAGCCATCTCACCCACACGTTGCCAATCCAGACGAGTGGTCATTTCAACGCCGTCGGCTACAGACATCTCAAACTGAGCACCAAGGTTGTAAGTCCGATCTGGTGCCTGAGGTGCATCATTGCCTACCGTTAATGGACGGTGTGTATTGCGCACAATCTCACTATCGAGGAAGCCAGCGCCACCAAAGATGGATAGATTTTCAGTCAGGACAGCATTGAAATCCATCTCAAATCCTTGAATCTCAAGATCATCGATAGTGGTTACCATACGCATCAAGCCAAATGGGCCAGCGAAGAACTCAAAGAACTGATTGTCTTCAACCTCAGTTTTAAACGCCGCCACATTAACCCTCAAACGGTTGTCCATAAACTCCATCTTGCTTCCCAGCTCGACGCTGGTAGAGACTTCTTTTTTGTATTCGTCACTGACACCCAGGTTCGCATCAACCGCCACACCGGGGCTGGCACAACTTGGCACAAATGATGGGCAGGTATCGCCATACCACAGATCCAGCAACGCGGTACTACCGACTGAGTTAAATCCACCACTGCGGAAACCAACACCCCAGCTCGCGTAGACATTCACATCATCAGCCGCATTCCAGCTCCAGGTTACCTTGGGCTGAAGCTGACTAAAGGTCGCGCTTCGATCAGGAACACCATTAGGATTGCCGGCCAATGCTGGGTTAATGGGGGCAGTACCGGCATTAACACTCAAACCTGAAGAATTAACATTGGGCACCTGGTTGCTCACATCCCGCTCTTCGCGGTCATAGCGCGCAGCAAATGAAAGCTCCATATCGTCGTTGAGATCAAATTCGATCTGACCAAAAATAGCCGCTACAGAAGTATCAAACTTATCATCAAACATCAGATCAGTCGGGTTTGGGCCAGTTGGGTCTACATAGGCCTGACGCAGGAAGCCATTGCCTGTATCTGCACCATAGGCAACCACCACTTCGCGCTCAATGTCGGCTACATAGGCACCGGCAATCCATCGCAGATCTGCATCGTCATCCGAGGTCAAGCGAATCTCGAGGCTGGTATCTGACTGGTTGCGCTCCTGATACTGATAGCCATCGCAAGAGGTCGGCGTATAGGGGCCATAGATACCGGTAAAGTCAGGAGCCGCGCCACCCGCTGCTGGAAAGACACCAAAGGGACTAAAGAATCCGCCAAACAGATCATCACGACCCGCGCCACCCATAGAGACCGGCAAGTTATTTAATGTGGCTCGATCCGCCTGACAAGATGAAGTCACCTCATACCCGTAGAATGTCGCACTGGTACCATCAGACAGTAAGTACTCGTCTAGATCGCTGTAACTAAATATCACGCTGACATCAACATCATCGCGGTCCCAATCAGCTTTAACTGAGAACTCCGTAGTTTCCTGTTCATTTTCACCGGGAACATTATTGGAGAAAATAAACTCATGCTCGTTTACATCCTTAAAGAACGTTGGGCCATAACCAGCGGCAAAAGCAGGAATAGCAAAGACTGCATTAAAGTTAATTGCACCACCGCTGACTTCACTCATACCAGCGCGCATATCCAAAGAGAGCTCGTCGTTGACATCCCAGATCAGACGACCACGCACTGTAGTATCTTCCAGAAAATCAACCGAGCTCGCACCAGTGAACGCATTGCTGTAATGGCCATCGGTTTCGCGACGATTAACACTGACTCTGCCGAGCAAGCCATCACCCAGACCGCCGCTCAAGGTTAAACTGGCATTTTTAGAGCCATTGTTGCCCGCACCGACCTTCATCTTGCCCTCAAACTCTTCATCCGGACGGTTGGTGGTTACCAGGATTGCGCCAGCAACAGCATTACGGCCGTAGAGTGCGCCCTGTGGGCCTTTCAATACTTCAATCTGGCTAACATCCATTAACTCTTCGTTAAAGCCATTGGGGTTTGTCACCAGAACACCATCCACCACATAGGCAAAGGTAGATTCTGCATCACGGGTTGAAACAATACCGCGAATACTAACTTGGGTATCGCCCACATTGGCTGAATCAACCATGGTCACGTTCGGCATCAAGCCAATAAAATCGCCTGGACGCTGAATACCCGCACTTTCGATTTGCGATTCGGTAAAGGCGGTTACCGCGATGGGCACCTCTTGTAGATTTTCAGCACGCTTTCGTGCCGACACTACAATCTCTTCAATGGTAACTTCAGCAATAGCCATTGATGTCATACTGGCTAATATGGATAAAGCTAATACTTTTTGTACAAATGTAGTTTTCATTTTCTTCCCCTCAATTAAACATTTTATTGTTTTCTATTTTCTATCTTCTATTTTCTATTTTCTATTTTATTTACTGCCAATAAAAACCGGCTTAGTTGGCGCCGGCAAATGCGTTTCCGCTTCACAACGGCCGCGAATTTCTTCCACATCACCACCAAAATTAAACAGTGCTGGCTCTCCAGCGGCGGCTTTTAATTCGGTGCGTAACTTTTCCGTTGCACCTTCATCTACAGATCCATCCGCGGCCATCACAACGCCGTAGCGCGTGGCTCCCTCGACTGTCACCAGCCGTCGATTAATATCCTGGCGCACTAACTCCGGGTCGCGGGCAAATGGGTCGCCCCAACCACCGCCGCCCCAGGTATTGAAATACAGCATATCGCCCGTTTTAACTTTAATACCCTCGGCCTTGGCTGGCAGCCATTGTTCAGAGCCATCTACCCGCACTAGCCGCTTGGTCGAACGCAGACCAGTCTCACCCCCAAGTACACCCCAGGGATAGGTCAGCCAGCGCTCATCGTGAATACCTATATCGCCATCACAGAGGAACCGATAGGCCACACTTAAACCATTACCACCGCGGTGCAAACCAGCACCGCCGGAATCAGGAATAGTCTCGTAGCGTTCGATACGCAACGGGAAGTAGGACTCAATAAATTCATTGGGCACATTGGTAAAGCCAGGCCATAGGCTATGGCCATCTGGGCCATCACCGACGGGCCGACCGGGAACACCACCAAAACCAATCTGAAATAGCTGGAACCACTCATCCCCTTTGCCCGGACGAGAATCATAGCCAGAGAAGAACAGGTGGGGAGAATCAGAAAAGCCCGCCGCATTCAGCATCATCTCTGGCGCACCCATACCCAGCAGAGCGCCGAGCACATCAAAGATGCGGCCCAGTGCATGAGTTCTGCCCGACAGTGCCGCTGGATAATTAGGCTTTAACAGGGTGCCCTGAGGAATGCGCACATCCACCAGATCATAGAAACCATCGTTAAACACAATCTGCGGGTCCACCACATTAATGGTGAATGAACCAAAGAACATTTTGAACATATCTTCGTTAAGAAAGAAGTTCACCGAGCTCTGGGCCTGGGGGTCCGTGCCGGCAAAATCAAAGATCGCCTTCTCGCCCTCACGCCACATGGTGCACTTAATTTTGTAGGGACCCATGCCCATGCCGTCATCGCAAATATAGTCTTCAAACTCGCGGGGCTCTTCGGGAATAAACATACCGATAATATGCTTCATGGCGCTGTAGTTGCGCTGCAACATAATATCCATGGTCGAGAACAGCACGTCATCACCAAAGCGAACGGCCAGCTCGACACAGCGTTTCGCGGCTGTATTACAGGCTGCTACCAGAGCGTTTAAGTCAAAACGGTTCCACTGAGGCGTGCGCACATTGTGCAAAATCAGCTCCAGTAAATCCGACTGCAATACACCTTTCTTGTACAGCTTGGTTGGCGGAATACGAATGCCTTCCTGAAAGATGGTTGTAGCTTCGATGGGAATCGAGCCCGGCACCATGCCGCCATTATCTGACATATGACCAAACATAGCCGACCAGGCAATATGGCGCCCATCTTTAAATACAGGCACCAACACTACCCAATCGGGCAAGTGAGAGACCGCGGCATTACACATATAGGGATCATTGGTGAGAATAATATCCCCCTCTTCGATCTCTTCATCATAGGCTTCTAAAAAGGGGCCGATAAATGAACCAAACTGGCCCACTACCATCTTGCCCTCTTTATTTGCGATCATCGGGAAGCAGTCACCCTGCTCGCGGATACCTGGAGACATGGCAGTTCTAAACAGTACCGCGTCCATTTCCTCCCGTGCATTACGCAGGGCATTTTCAATAATATCGACAGTCACACCATCGACATCAACATTGTTTAGAGGCTCTTTATTGGTTTCTAATAATCTTGCCGTCATTTTATTGTCCTCCATTCGCTGGGTTGATCAGTAAGTTGCCCACGGCATCGACCTCGGCGACAAAGCCCGGCAATACAACGGTGGTTGAATCCATCTCACCAACAATGGCTGGACCCAGCACCTTCAAACCCGTATTGAGTTTGTTGCGATCATAGATATTGGCGTCGTACCAATCCCCCTCGTAATAGAAACGGCTGGCAATAATCTTGCACTGCTCCAAGCTCATGCCGGTCTCGCCAATTTGACGCTCGGCGATAGATTTGGCTCGAGCCTTGGCCACCGCACGAATCATCAATATCTCGTGACCGTCATTCAACTTAAAGGTAAACAACTGCTCATGCTCCGCATCAAACTGGTCGGTCAGCAGTGCTACGCCCTTCTCCTTAAGCTCGGCTTCAGTAAAGTCGATAGTGATCTGGAAAGCCTGCCCGGCATAACGCAGATCCGCCTGATAGGTAATTTCATGTTCTGAGGCCGGGATATTGTCTTTTAATAGCGCCTCACCCGCACGCGCCTGAAGTTCATGTAAATCAGAAGTCAACTGTGCGTCGTCAAGATCACTGGCCATGGTTAGGTAGGTACGCGCCGCTTCATCTTGCACCTGAGTTGTTGCATCACCATAGGCGCAAAGAACACCGGGTCCCGGCGGAATAATCACCGGCCAGGCATCGGTCAGTACCCCCAAGGCATTGGCATGCAATGGACCTGCACCACCAAAACCAACCAAGGCAAAATCTCGGGGATCATAGCCCTGCTCCACCGACACCAGACGCAAAGCGCCAAACATCGACTCATTTACAATCTTGATAATGCCTTCCGCTGCTTCCATCAGGTCGATGCCGATCGCATCCGCCACCGACTGAACCGCAGCCACAGACGCCTCACGATTAATTTCCATCTTGCCGCCCAACTGCACATCAGAGGGCAAATAGCCCAACACCACATTGGCATCACATACGGTGGGCTGCTCGCCACCCTTCATATAGCAAGCGGGACCCGGCACGGCACCGGCAGACTCAGGGCCCACGCGCAGTGCTTTGGTTAACTCGGGAACAAAGGCAATTGAACCACCACCAGCACCTACAGTTCGAACATCTACTGAAGGAGCACGAACCCGCACATCGGCCACAATCGTTTCACGGCGCACACGGGCGCGGGAGTTTTGAATCAGGGCTACATCGGTAGAGGTACCACCCATATCGCAGGTTAGAATATTGTCGTAACCAGCGCGGCTACAGAAGTAGATAGCACCGGATACACCGCCAGCTGGGCCAGACATCAGCATATTCACTGGCGACTCTGCCGAAGCTCGGGCCGAGGCGAGACCACCATCAGAGCGCAGAATCGATAGCTGAGTATCTGAACCCATTTTCTCACCCAGCGCCGCCTGCAAGTTGCTCACATAGCTAGCCACTTCCGGGCGCACATAAGAATTCACTACCGTGGTTTCGGTGCGTTCATATTCCTGCATCTCCGGCACAACGTCACTGGAGATAGAAATGGGCGTATCAGTAAATATCTCAGCGGCAATTTCGCTGGCGCGCTGTTCATGGGCACCGTTAATGTAGGCATTTATAAAGCAGATGGTCAGGGCTTCAACTTCGCCGGTTGCATGGAGAGTCTTCAGGTCTTTGCGCAGCTGGTCTTCATCGAGGCCAGACACTATTGCACCGTCGGCACCAATGCGTTCATGGGCACCAATGGTCAATTCAAGCGGAGCTAAAAGTGGCTTTTTAACAAAGCTGACCCAGCCACCCAAACCACCGGGGCAGAACGATCGCGCCACCTGCAAGGTATCTTCATAGCCAGAGGTGGTCACTAGACCTACTTTGGCGCCGCGCCCTGTAAGCACCGCATTAGTGGCAACCGTGGTGCCATGCATCACTCTTGTTACATCCGCTGGATTAACACCGGACTCATCGCAGATACGCGCAATACCATTTAGCACACCAATGGAGGAATCCTCTGGCGTGGACGGCACTTTAGCCGTGTGGGTTTCCCCTGTATCTTCATTGATCAGCAGAAGGTCTGTGAATGTACCCCCTACATCTACACCTAATCTGTAGCTCATTTTTATCTCCGAACGCTTTTAACTATTATTATCTGTTCTGGCTTTTTCTTATTCTCTGTCAACCTGCCTGCTTAGCCAAGTGCCCCTGCAACCAAGCTTTTGATCTACCTCCAGGCGCGGTGCCCGTTAATGCCTGCGCTAAATCAGAGGCCTGCATTAATTTTTCTAAATCTATACCTGTTGCAAAGCCCATTTGCTGCAACATCATGGCAATGTCATCGGTGGCCACATTTCCAGAGGCACCAGGCGCAAATGGACATCCACCCAAACCTGCAATAGAGCTATCAAAACGTCGAATACCAGACTCCACAGCCGCATAAACGTTGGCTAGGCCCATGGCTCTGGTATCGTGAAAGTGACAGCCCAGTTTGGCTGCACCATGACTTTTTACCAGTGCTGATGTCAGTGCTCGAACTTGCTGCGGGTCGGCTGCACCAATAGTATCGGCCAATACCAGCTGATCGGCACCAGCCCTGATAAATTTTGCCGCAATTTCTTCTACAACGGTTGGGTCAGTCGGGCCATCAAAGGGACAGGCAAAGGCAACAGCGATAGTAGCTATCACCTCGATATTATCTTGTTTGGCCAACGAAAGAATATCAAGAGTAATCGCTTCGGCTTCAGCCATGCTCATAGCAGCATTTTTCTGCGCCATACCTTCACTGGCATAGAGCACCATGGTGACAGTTTTAGCCCCTGCAGCTCTGGCTAACTCATAGCCTTTCAAATTGGGTATTAGGGCGATAGTAGGTGTTGTGAAGCCACTGTCCTCTAGGGCGGAAAATACCTGATCAGTCCCTGCCATGGCGGGCACGGCTTTGGGCGAGACAAAACTACCCACTTCTATCTGCGGCACGCCGGCCTCAGCAATCGCCTCCACTAATGCGAAGCGCTGCTCGATGGTGAGTATTTTCGGCTGATTCTGTAGTCCGTCTCGCGGACCAACATCAGTAATTATTATTTTATCTGTCATCATCGAATGATCCCCTGCACTTTCATTTGTTCTATCTGCTCTACGCTCAGATTGAGCAATTGGGTCATTATCTCGTCGGTATGCTGCCCCAACTCTGGTGCAGCGGAAAACTCTTCATCGCTGCTGCGCGATAGCTTTATCGGGTTGCCCGGGCCCTTGGTTGAACGGCCACTGGGGTGCTTTAAATCCACCACCATATTGCGGTGCAGTACCTGACTGTCGGTGAGTGCTTGACTCAATGTATTGACCGGCGCGCAGGGAATACGCTTAGCCTCCAGCTGCGCCAGCCAGTACTGGCAAGTATTACCGCTTAAAACCTTATTTAAGGCAGTATTTATGATATCCCGATCTTCCCACCGACCCGGCTGACTATCGTATTTGTCATTATCAAACTCTGGACAGGTAACCACCTCCTTAAGGTTGTGCCAAAAGTTATCTGTGATAACCGCTATCACCACAAAGCCATCAGAGCAGGTAAAGGTACTGTAAGGCACATGCACAAAATGACTATTGCCAATTGGGTATGGATCTTCACCGGACAGAAAGTGCATGGTCGCCATATAGTTGAGCATGGAAATCTGACAATCTAACATGGAGATATCCACATGCTGACCAAGGCCACTGCGCTCGCGCTCATAGAGCGCCGCCAAAATACCCATTACACCAAACATTCCCCCACCGAGATCACCAATGGGGATACCAGCGCGCACCATATGCTGAGAATCTGAGCCGGTGATCGACATGCCACCACCCATGGCCTGCGCCACCTGATCAAAAGCAGGACGCTTGCTACCCGGGCCATCTGAGCCAAAGCCAGACACAGTACAGGTGATAATTCGCGGGTTTACTTCACTCAGAGAGCTGTAATCAATACCCAACCGCTCTGGAACCCCAGCTCCAAAATTGCTGATTACAATATCAACCTCGGCAACTAGGTCTTTAAAGAGCGCCAGGCCCTCTACAGTTTTTAAATCTACCGCAACGCTCTTCTTATTGCGGTTTAATGTAATAAAATAAGCGCCCATACCCTCGAGAGAGTTTTTAGGGTCAGTGGCCAACAGTTTGCGGGTGCCCTCACCATGGCAGGGTTCTACCTTGATCGTTTCAGCGCCCAGATCAGCCAAAATCATACTGCCATAGGGCCCAGACAACATATGCGTCAGGTCGAGAACACGTACACCTGCCAGAGCCTGCTTCATGCAGTCTCCTTTTCGTAAAATGGCGATTGGCCTAAACGGTAAAGCTTCATCTCTCTCCTTGGAGCAAATCAATCTAGCCGCTTTAGCAGCGAAAACCCTACTATGGTCTGCAACTGCGCGGTAATATGTACCACGTCAGCACCGGACCTTGGCAATGGTTTTCCTAATGGTATATTGTTATACCAAAGTCCAATTTACAGCACAACATAATTATTTATTCGAACGAATTAAAAGAGATCTATATGACGGCGCGAACAGGGGAAGTACTTTTTAGCCAAAGCCAGCGCAATCTCATCTCTGAAGATCTACCCTCGCCTCTTTATCACCAGCTCTATAGTCTGATCAAAGGCTATATTACGGATGGCACCTTTCATCAAGGTGAGAAACTGCCCAGCGAAAAAGAGTTAGCCGAAGCCTTTAACGTATCTCGTATTACAGTGAAAAGAGCCGTCAATGAGCTGGCCGCAGAGGAGCTGGTGGAACGGGCGCGAGGCAAAGGCACCCATATCACTTACAAGTACACACCCAAACCCGTGCAGGCCCCTCTACTCGGGGTGCTAGAAGAAATTGATAGTATCGCTCAGAACTCTGTCGCCGAAGTACTGGATTGCAGAGTTGTTATCCCGCCGCAAAGTATCCGGACAGAGTTTTGTCTCGCCAATAACGACTCGCTGTTTCATTTAGTCCGAAGGCGTGAGCGTGCTGGTGCGTTCTTCGGCTACTTCGATAGCTGGAGTGCTGGGGTAGATAGTCCAGAGAATAGCGATATCTTTATTAGCCAATCTCGGCACCAATACTTTCGTGAAAGCGGCATGATTGTCAGCCATATCAATCAGACGATTAGTGCAGTGCCCGCTACCGCAGCTATTGCCAATCACCTGCAGGTGCCAGTTGGCTTCCCACTGCTGAGTTTAGTGCGTCGATCCTATTATCAAGATGATGATAGGGAAATGCTGGTGGACTATTTGGTGGCTCTTTATAACACTGACTTATTTCAGTACCAGATGGATTTGAAACTGGATTAACTCATTATTCCCTAACTTTATCGCCACCCCTGTCAGTTAAATTACTCGCAAATACTTTACGTTAACGTAAAAGTGATATTATACTCTGACTATCTATCCAAACGATGAAGCTCTGCTATGACCGAATACAGCATTTCTCAGCTCTCTAAAGAATTTGAGGTTACCACCAGAACCATCCGCCACTACGAGGAACTCGGGCTTCTATCGCCTGCCCGCCGCGGGCAAACGCGGGTTTATAGCCCCGCAGATCGCACTCGCCTCAAGCTTATTTTGCGCGGCAAACGCCTCGGTCTATCTCTAGATGACTCCCGTGAAATTATCGATATGTATGAGCCGGGAAAAACAAATATTGATCAGCTAAATAAACTAATTGGTGCGATACAGACCCAGCGACACAAACTCAATCAACAGCTCGATGACATCAGCATGCTGCTCAAAGACCTCAATAAGGCTGAAGCTGACTGCATTAAAGCCCTCAAATCTAATGGACTCACCTAATCTATGAATACCTCCTATCCCACTTTAAATTTTAATCTTGGCGAAGATATCGACATGCTTCGCGAGAGCGTTTTTCAATTTTGTGCTGCCGAGCTAGCACCTCGTGCTGCGGAAATAGACAGTAACAATGAATTCCCGATGGATGTGTGGCGCAAGCTGGGTGATATGGGCTTGCTGGGCATTACGGTTGATGAACAATATGGCGGTTCGGGCATGGGCTATCTGGCTCACTCCGTGGCCATGGAAGAAATCTCCCGGGCCTCGGCGTCAGTTGCCCTCTCCTATGGTGCCCATTCCAACCTCTGTGTTAATCAGTTGCATAAAAATGGCACTGAGGAACAAAAACAAAAGTACCTACCCAAACTTTGTTCGGGCGAACATATTGGCGCCTTGGCCATGAGTGAACCCAACGCCGGCTCTGATGTGGTGAGTATGAAACTTCGAGCCGATAAACACGGTGACAAATATATTCTCAATGGCAATAAGATGTGGATCACCAATGGCCCTGATGCCCATACCTATATCATCTACGCCAAAACTGATCTAGAAGCTGGCTCTAAAGGCATAACCGCCTTTATTGTCGAGCGCGACTTCCCCGGCTTCTCCCGTCACCAAAAACTCGACAAGTTAGGTATGCGTGGATCAAATACCTGTGAGCTGGTGTTTCAGGATTGTGAGGTTCCCGCGGAGAATATTCTCGGTGGTGAAGGTCGTGGTGTGGCGGTATTGATGTCTGGTTTGGATTATGAGCGCACGGTACTTTCTGGTGGCCCTTTGGGCATTATGCAGGCCTGCCTCGATGTGGTGCTGCCCTACATTCATGAACGCAAACAGTTTGGTCAGGCGATTGGTGAGTTCCAATTAATGCAGGGCAAGATTGCCGACATGTACGCACAGCTAAACGCCTCGCGCGCCTACCTCTATGCCGTCGCCAGGGCTTGCGATATGGGTCAGGACTCACGTAAAGATGCCGCTGCGGTGATTTTATTTACCGCAGAGAAGGCGACGCAGATGGCGCTGCAAGCCATTCAGGCACTGGGCGGTAATGGTTACACCAATGAATATCCTACTGGCCGGTTACTGCGCGATGCCAAACTCTATGAAATTGGTGCTGGTACCTCTGAGGTGCGGCGCATGCTGATCGGCCGCGAGTTATTTACCCAGACCGCCTAAGAGGCAGCTTGAGGAAACCCTATGACAATAATCAAAAGTAACATCAATATTAAAAGTGCTGACTTCGCTACCAATGCTAAGGCAATGCAGGTTCAGGTTGATGATCTAAAGACAACCCTTGCCAATATTAGCCGGGGCGGTGGTGCCAAAGCCTGCGAACGTCACGTGAGCCGTGGTAAGTTATTACCGCGGGAACGGGTTCAGGGGCTGCTAGATCCCGGCTCTCCTTTTTTAGAGTTATCGGCACTGGCCGCTCATGATGTCTATGGTGAAGATGTTCCAGCTGCAGGCATTATCACCGGTATCGGCCGAGTCAGTGGTCAAGAATGTGTGGTGGTCGCCAATGACGCAACGGTTAAGGGCGGTAGCTACTACCCCCTTACAGTAAAAAAACATCTGCGCGCTCAGGCCATCGCTGCCGAGAACAATCTGCCCTGCGTCTATTTGGTAGATTCTGGCGGTGCCAATCTGCCGCGACAAGATGAAGTCTTTCCCGACCGCGAACATTTTGGTCGCATCTTTTTTAATCAGGCCAATATGTCGGCGCGCAATATTCCACAAATTGCGGCGGTGATGGGTTCCTGTACAGCGGGTGGCGCCTATGTGCCAGCTATGGCGGATGAATCAATTATTGTCAAAGAGCAAGGCACCATCTTTTTAGGCGGTCCGCCGCTGGTTAAAGCAGCTACTGGTGAG
>Ga0257120_1000190_pt1 | contig 49577 bp, 31 predicted proteins | sample SI106_10metaG_FD_190153 | JGI IMG/M metagenome (GOLD analysis project Ga0257120, IMG submission 190153) | Marine microbial communities from Saanich Inlet, British Columbia, Canada - SI106_10 | ecosystem: Environmental > Aquatic > Marine > Inlet | place: Canada: British Columbia | collected...
ACAAAAAAATACCTCATTTTTAGTTGTTGATTTATCCAAAGCATATACCCGATTTTATCAAGCCTTTGTCGAGGCATCTTTGCTTCGATATTCCCAACGATCATAGAGAAATCTACATCACATTTGATGATGGTCCTCACCCAGATATCACACCATGGGTACTTGACCAATTGAAGAATTTTACGGCAAAAGCCACTTTCTTTCTAATTGGCGAAAATGCAGAAAGGCATCCATCTCTTGTAAATCGAATTTTGGCCGAAGGACATGCAATAGGCAATCATACTATGAATCACGTCAGTGGATGGAAAACAAAAGACGCCCAATACTTCAGGCAAATTGACGAGTGCAATAAAATTCTGGGGTCAAAACTTTTCAGGCCTCCATATGGTCAGATTACACATGGCCAAAGCATCTTTTTAAACCAGAAATTTAAGATTGTGATGTGGAGTGACCTGAGCGCTGATTTCGACTCTAAAAAAACGGAGGAAGATTGCTATAAATATGCCACGCACAAGGTTAAGTCTGGCAGTGTAATAGTCTTTCACGATAGCATAAAGGCTTGGCCTAGACTTGATAAAGCCCTTCCAAGGGCTTTATCATACTACCAAGAGAAGGGCTTTAAAATGTCGCCAATAACTATTTAAACCACTTCCGTCTTCCCTATAGGCAGGTTAGTCTTTTTTAATTCATCAAACCCACCCATGATATCAATAACCGCTGCTCCCTTTGACTTTAAAATGCTAGCAGCGATAACAGAACGATATCCACCTTTACAATGTATCGCCAATTTTCCGTTCGTATGCATTTCTGCGGTGTTGACGAAGAAATCCAATGGAGCATTTTGAGAACCCGCAATATGTGCATCAGCATATTCTGAAGGCTTACGTACATCAAGAATTACATCTTGGCCAGCTCCTTTAATCGCAAACTCTTCCGGAGAAATTGAGTTCAGTGTTTCAGTACTTTTTCCTGCGTTGAACCAAGTTTCTATTCCTCCTTCGAGGTATCCAATAACATTGTCATATCCAACTCGCGCCAAACGCATGATAGCCTCGCGTTCTTTGCCGACTTCGGCAACAATTATAATTGGCTGATGAAGGTCTTCAATTAAGGCACCGACCCATGGCGCAAATTGTCCATCAAGACCAACAAACCACGAATCTTTAATATGACCTTTTCTAAAGTCATCTTGATGTCGCGTATCCAGAATCAGCGATTTAGAAGAATCCATCTGGTCTGGGGTCAAAGCCTTCAAAGAAGATTCGAATAATTCGTCTATTGATTTATATCCCGACTTGTTTTGTGCGGCAGCTTTTGAAAAATATTGTGGTGGAGGTAATATGCCCGTAGTCAACTCTTTTACAAAGTCTTCCTTAGAAATATCGCCAAGGGCATAATTCGTTTGTTTTTGATCCCCTAATAAAGCGGATGTTTCGCTAGACATTTTTTTACCACAAGAAGAGCCAGCTCCATGACCAGGATAAACGGTGATGTGATCTGACAAAGGCATGATTTTGACTCTCAAAGAATCATAAAGTGTAGCAGCTAAGTCTTCGGCAGTTATCTCTCCCGATTTCTGAGCTAAATCTGGTCTGCCAACATCGCCAATAAAGAGGGTGTCCCCTGTAAATATTGAGTTCTCTTTTCCATTTTCATCAAACAACAAATAGCACGATGATTCCGGTGTGTGTCCCGGAGTATGAAGAACCTTAATTTTTATTTTTCCAAGCTCAAAGATTTGTCCATCTTTCGCTTCAATCGTATCGTATGTAGTTTTTGCAGTTGGACCATACACAATGGATGCCCCTGTTTTATGAGCTAGGTCTATATGACCGCTAACAAAGTCAGCGTGAAAGTGAGTTTCGAAAATGTATTTGATTTTGGCTTTTCTTGCTCTTGCCATTTCAATATATGGCTCAGTCTCCCTCAATGGATCAATAATAATCGCTTCCCCTTCAGATTCTATGTAATAAGCAGCCTCGGCAAGACAACCGGTATAGAGTTGTTCTATGTACATTCTTTAGAAATTAGACGGCAAAGTTATGTTTTAGCCTAAAGCGCTTTAAATCATGAATCCTTTGGAAGAGGCTATTCACTCCCAATAAGCGCTAAAGCTCTAGGTTAAAGCTCATCAGCAGGAATAATTGGCTGGGCATTTTTCTTCGAAAAACGAATACCCACCATGATCTCATGTGAGCCATTGGACACCTGACCAAGCTTGGTATTGCCCAAATCGAAATCATAACTGTATCCGATCTGCATATTGTTTTGGAACTGATAACCAACCATCATACCTATCGCAGAAATCGGATTTTCCATCATAGGGGCTCTTGCTGAAACTCCTATCCAAACCGCATCTTTGATGATACCTCTAACCATAAACTCTTGCATGAATATGGAACTAACGTATCTGCTAAAGAAATTTCCTTCTAGAGCAAAATCATCTCCAAAATCATGCCTGTATCCAAGATTCAAATAGTAATGTCTATTCATTTCACTCAGCGTTCCGCCATAATCTGAGAAAAATTGAAGTTTTGAATTCGTGATTTGCGGAATATAAATTCCCGCGTGAAACTTCTTTGTGGTGAATCGCATTCCAAAGCCAGCATCTGGAACCCAAGCCGACATGTTACCGTTATTAATGGCTATATCCTGGCTATTTTCAAGACGCATTTCAGCGCCATTCGCTGACCACTGCATTATAGAACCGGTCAAAGTAAAACTCAACCTAGCTTCTGCTGAAACTTTCAAATGATATGCGTAATTCAATTGTAATCCAGCACGAGATATTGGACCAGCAACGTCATTCATAACCGAACCTCCAATACCCATTCGATCACCCCAAACTGGCCCATGCACACTTAGGTAATAGGTTCGTGGTGCATCTGTTACGCCTGCCCATTGGTTTCGGAACATGGCATTAGCGTGGAAATAGTCATCAACACCAGCCACTGCTGGATTTATGGTGTATTCGTTCAGCGCAAATTGGGTCCATTGTTCAAGCTGCTGAGCTCGCAAAGTGCCAAACGCAGAGATGATTACAATTAATATGATTAGCCTTTTCATAGTGCTTTTTTTCAAAAATTATTTCAGAATACTGATTGGTCCCGTGATTATTTCTTCGCCATCAACATTTAAGTCAATTGCATAGTAATAGGTACCAACAGATAGTCCGTTTCCATTGAACTTACCGTTCCATGGTTTCGTGTATCCTTTATCTGAAGTAAATATCAAGTTACCCCATCGATTGAATATCTGTACCTGAGCGTCTGGGAATTTGCTGATTCGATCGATGACAAAAAAGTCATTCACTCCATCGCCATTAGGTGAGAATCCACCCACAGGATCAACAATCTTTTCAACCGTCACAACTGCACTATCAACCCCAAAGCACTCATCATTGTCGATTCCGCTGACATAATAGGTCGTTGTTCTTAATGGATTTACTATTGGGTTGAAAATCGTTGTACTCGTAATATCTTGATCTGGAGTCCACGTTACTTCCACACCATTATTGGCTGTTGGATCTCCGCCAATGGTGACTTCTTCACCCGGCTCAATGCTTCGATCAAATCCAGCTTCAATTCCAGGACCGTCAGTCTCAATTAAAAGTATAGTGTCGCGAGCAACACACAATCCATTCGTTCCTTCAAACACATACATGTTTGTGTCATTCAAGGCGTCGACAACCGCTGTTTTAGAGCTGCTTACAACAATACCTTGCCCATTCAACCATCGAACAGAAGTTGCAAGCGAATCGTCACCAACAATTGTTATTCCTCGACTATCTGGACAAACTTCTATGTCTTCATCTACACTTACACTGACAAAATTGAGTGCATCAATTTCGAATGTATCTGAGATTGTACATCCAGTTGCATCAGTGATTGTCAACATATAAGTTCCTGAAACAACATTGGTTAAATCCTGATTGGCATAGGAATTACTATCCTGATCTATCCAACTGTATGTATAGCCTGGTGCGCCTCCTGAAAGTGTAATGAATACATTACCATCTCCAGTATATGTACAAGTCGCATCATTCGTAGAGTCTAGCACTAGAATAAGTGCTTGCGGACCCGCCACATTAGCCGCACCTGTAATAGAACATCCATTAGCATCTGTTACCGTTACATCGTATAATCCAGCACATAATCCGGTAATCGTACTATCAGTTCCTCCATTGCTCCAGCTATATGTAAATGGTGCAGATCCTCCTCTAACATGAATCGTTGCTTCTCCATCGCAGGCAGAGCCACAATTAGCGCTTGTGATATCATATCCTTGGATGAATAATTCATCTGGAGTTTCTACTTCATAAATACCGACGGATAAACAAAGATTGGCATCAGCCACAGCAATTGTATCGGGACCAGCACACAAGTTGCTGTCATCCTCAATTGTCCCACCACTAGACCACAGTATAGTATATGGAGTAGTTCCACCTGTAAGGGTTACGGATATTGATCCATCACAGTCTCCAAAGCAGCTAACATCTACAATAGAGTCAAGCGCAATATCTGGAGCATTGTTATTATCCAATATAATATTGAATGTGTCTTTACATCCGTTCGAGTCTGTGACCTCCACATTATATATACCTGCCAACAAGTTGATGGCCGCACTTGAATCCTGTGTAGGAATAAGTGGAGTGAATTCGAAATCCAACCAGAGGTAATCATAGGTAGATCCAGTTCCACCTCCTGCAGTTGTAGATATGCTTCCATTTGCAATCTGACAATCAGGTTCTGTGAAGCTGTCCACAGTCAATGTAATTGCTGGCGGTGCAAGTAAATTAAACGATAAGCTATCATCACAACCTGATGTATCACTGATCGTTACAGTGTAAATACCAGGACATAAACTGTCAATTGAATTAGTTGTATCACCGGTGCTCCATAATATCATTGGTATACCAGCTCCAGTAATGTTTAAGGATATTGCTCCATCGCATGTTCCACCACATGCAAGCTCCGTTAATGTGCTCGTCACGGTAAACGGACTCGGGTTATCCAAGGTGACAGAATCAACGGCAATTGAGCCATTTACATCTGTTACAGTTACCACATATGTTCCAGCGCACAATCCAGTGATTGTATCATTAGTGCTAAGGTTACTCCAAGCGTATGTGTATGGTTGCACACCACCAGTGACTGCAACTGAAGCTTCTCCATCACAAGGTCCAAACTCACATGTAATCTCGGTTGAGGCCACTGATATGGTCATTAGGTCTGGTTCAATAATGGTGATTGTATCTACAGTAGAACAACCATTAACATCGGTGACAGTTACAATAACCAAACCTGCACATAATGAATCAGCTGTTGCGGTCGTATCTCCATTACTCCACGCGTAAGTCACCGTGCCTTGTGAGTTAACTATTGTTACTGTAGCCGTTCCATCACATTCACCCTGAGCACTGGTGTTCGCACTTGATAGCGTTATTTCAGGACCATCAGCTTCAGATACAGGGTGTCCAAACACTGCCGTACATCCATTTGTGTCCGTTACTGTTACATCGTAAAAACCGAAACACAATGTGTCAATTGAAGCAGCCGTGTCCCCATTGTTCCATATATAAGTATAGCTTCCTGCACCTCCCGAAACAACCTGAGTTACTGCTCCGTCACACACGCCACAAGCGGCACTATCGACATCCACAAAGGTTTGAACAATCTCCGTTGGTTCAGCCACGGTAATGGTGTCTAACACGAAACAACTGTTTGCATCGGTAACCGTTACGAAGTAATCATCAGCACATAGTCCAGTTGCCGCCTGAACACCCTGCCCGTTTCCTGGAATTGGGCTCCAGTTGTATGTATAGCTGCCAGCACCACCAGTTGCAGTTATTGTAATCGTTCCATCGCATTCCCCGAAACAAGAGGCATCTGTTGTTAAATCGGTCAAGACAATACCCGTAGGTGCATCAATCACAAACTCAGCAATTGAATCACAACCTGCGTTATCCGCGATTGTTACTGTATACGTTCCAGCAGCAAGTCCTGTATTTGCTGATACATTACCAGCACTATTACTCCATGTGTAAGTATAAGTGCCCGAGCCGCCTAAAGTGTTCAATGTTATACTTCCATCACCCGCACCTGAACAGGATTCATCTGCGATCGTTTCATTTGGATCGATAGGATCTGGCGCAACCACAGTTACTTGGTCAATATTTGTACAACCTAAGTTATTTGTCAACGCTGCAAAGTATACACCAGCACAAAGACTATCTAATGTATCCGTTGTTCCGAGTATCGTAGCTGAACCAAACGTTGTCCATTCTATAGTACATGGTCCATTTGTACAGTTATACGTTGCGAATGCAATACCATCACAACTTCCACAAGTAGCATCTATACTATCTGCTTGAACCGTATCAGCTCCATCAGCACTTATTGGAACAAAGTCTTCCAACGTACATCCTAAAGAATCGGTTATAGTCACACCATTGATACCCGCACAAAGCGAGTCATTGGCTGAGGTCATTTGTCCATTACCCCAGATAAATGTGTAATTACTACCATTTCCTCCAGTGACATTGGTTGTAGCTTGTCCATCACAAACTGTACAACTCGAAGTCGTAATACCAGAGAAAGTGTTTGTCATTCCTGCTGGATCCGTAATCACCACACTTAAAATGTCTTCACATCCATTAGCGTCTGTGATTGTTACTAGGTATGTGCCATCAGGCAATCCTGTATCTGATGCATTAGTGTTTCCACTTGGCCATAGGAAAGCATAAGTGCCTGATCCGCCAGTCGCAGAAACAAATGCTGTTCCATTCGAGTCGCCTGGACAAGTTGGATTTGTTGTAGAATCTATTACTCCTACTACCGCGGTTGGCTCAGTAACATCAATTGAATCTGTTGCCGTACAACTACCCGCATCGGACACAACAACCACATAGGTTCCTGCCGTTAATGAAGTGATTGGAGTACCATTTAATGAACCGTTCCAAGTATAATTTATTGTTCCTGATCCACCAGAGGCTACTGCCGATGCTCCACCATTATTTCCACCATTACAAGTCACGTTTGAGTCTAGGGTTGCAACAACACTTAATCCAGTTGCTGGCTCGGTAATAACTACTGAGTTACTATCGCTACATCCATTGCCGTCAGAGGCATAGACAGTATAAGTGCCAGCAGTAAGGCTGCCAATATTGGCGCCTGTCGCCCCATTGCTCCATGTAAATGTGAATGTTCCTGAACCACCTGTGGCAGTTGCTGAAGCAGTACCATCATTTCCCCCTAAGCAACTTACGTCCGTTGACGAAGGAACTGGAACATTTATTCCAGCAGGATCGCTAAGTGTGACCGTATCAAACGTACTACAACCACCTGTGTTTGTCATTTCAACATAGTATGTTCCTGAGCACAAGCCAGCAGCCGTGTCCGCTGCGCTTACCGTAGTAGCTGATGCTGAATCCGTCCAAACGAACGTACAGCCTGTGCAGGAATTTGTTGTGAATGCTTCCCCATCGCATCCTCCATTACATAATGGGTCAATTCCAGTGATGCTAAATATTGTGTCAGCACTATCAGATGGTATTGCCACATTGAAAGAATCTAAACATCCGTTGCCATCGGTTATGGTGAGAACATTGATACCATCACAAAGTCCACTTGCAGATGTTCCTGTCTGTGATCCAGGCCATGCATATGTCAATGTCGCTGCACCCGTAGCAGAAACTGTAGCTTCACCTGTACAGCTTGTACAACTTGATTCAACAATTCCACTGAATGTGGCGGTAATACCGGTTGGGTTTGTTAGAACTATCGTATCCGTGGCCGTACATCCATTTCCATCCGTTGCCGTCACGATGTAAGTGTCAGCTGTCAATCCGTTGAGGTTCGCACCACTTCCAGTATTGCTCCATACAAATGTTATTGCTCCAACTCCACCACTTGTAACCGTGACCGAAGCATCACCATTATCTTCTCCATTACATGAAGGGTCGTTTCCGGATACACTAAGTATGATCTCATCTGGCTGTTCAATTGTAGCCGTTGTCGTTGCTGTACAACCTGAGGCATCCGTAGCAGTAACATTATATGTTCCAGCAGAAAGACCTGAAGTTGTTGTGGCTCCTGCATCACCATTGCTCCATGCATAGGTTACTGTGCCTTGAGCATTCGCAGCCTGTGCTGAAGCAGCTCCATCCGTTCCATTGTTACAAGAAGTACTGTCAGTATTAGTAATTGACACGGTCATTCCCGTAGCAGGTTCAGTAATCACTGCTATTTCTGAATCAGTACAACCGTTTGCATCGGTAATGGTAACTGTGTAGCTACCAGCTGTTAGACCAGAGGTTGTGTCGGAAGTAGAACCTGTAGACCAAAGGAAAGTATATGCTGTCGTTCCGCCTGATCCAGAAGCATAAGCCACACCATCTGCAGCACCAAAGCAATCATTACTATCTGTAGAGTCAATATTCGCAACCAATAGTGTTGGTTCGAATACAAAAACAGATGTGGAATCAGTACAACCGTTCGCATCAGTAACGGTAACAGAGTATTGATCAGCTGTTAGACCAGTGAGTGCCGAACCTGTTGAGCCGTTGCTCCATACAAAAGTCACCGTTCCCGTTCCTCCGGTTGACGTTGCATTTGTTGTCCCGTCATTATCACCAAAACAATCTAAGTCAGTAGAAGTAGCCGAAGCGACCAAAAGAGCCGGATCATTAATTACAACTGAATCTGTTGCTGTACATCCATTTCCATCTGTAGCTGTTACAAAATATGTATCAGCTGTAAGTCCTGTTATTGTCGATCCTCCTCCACTATTACTCCACAAATAGGTAATCGTTCCTATTCCACCAGTTGGCGTTGCAGTTGCCGAGCCGTTGTTTCCTCCATTACAGAATGGATCAACACCCGCTGCAGCGACAGTGAAGGTACTTGGGTCAACTAAAATGACACAAGCTGTATCCGAACATGTTCCTCCGGCATCATCAACTGTAACGCACCATGTACCAGCAGGTAAATTCACTGTAGCAGTTGTTTCTCCCGTAGGCCAAGTAAAACTTAGAGATCCAGTTCCACCAGTTCCTGAAGCTGTTACTGAAGCACTATCGCCAGGACAACTAATAGTTGTGTTTTCTACAATACTAACATTGATAGATGGTAGTGTATCTACATCAACCGTGTCAGGTTCACTCCAACAAACTCCGTTAAATGTTGAATAGTAGTAGCTCGTAGAAGTCGCTGGCGTGACAGTGACTGTATCACCAAACCCAATGGCCAATGCTGTATCCAAATTCAATGGATCATCAAACCAATAAGATGTGTCTGGAGGAGTTGGGAATGTCAAGGCAGCTTGAACACAATAGGCGTTTCCAGAACAACTATTAGCTGTTACAAAGAACCCTGCGTCAAAGACAAACGATACAACATTATTAGCAGCCCAAGAATTAATATTGGCCTGCGTGATTGTGAATGTTTCTGTTGCTGTCGCACATTGTGTATTCGAACCATCATAAGTTCCAACACTTCCAGAGGTTTCGTCAATAATTGCAATATTCTCAGGCAAGAAACCATCATCTAAATCACCAAATCCTGTAACAGATAAGGTCGCATTTCCTATCGCTGTTGCCGGAACATTAGAAAAGACTCCAGAAACGGCACCACCCGATATGTTGGTGCATAAAAGCGCTGTAGTATCTGTCCAAGTGCTCGTGGAGTTAGATTGACCCTGCAGTAAAAGACTTGTACCAACACATAATGATGTGTCGTTGGTTAATATCGTTGGTGACGCTATTGATGAGGTTGTTGCAGAGAGGGTGACTTGCGCTGTATCAGCGCAACCATTGTCATCTGTAACTATCACGGAATATGTGCCTGCAGCTAAGTTATTGATGGAAACTGAAGTTGCACCATTACTCCAAAGTCGAGTGTATGAACCTGTTCCACCACTTGGCGAAACGCTCAATGCTCCAGTATTGGTGGTTCCTGTGCATGAAACTCCGGCATCTACTGCCAATCCAGCATCTACAGAACAAGCACATGTGTCAAGAATTACGACCGAGCTTGAATCCGTGCAACCGCTAAGATCAGTAACAGTTACATTATACGTACTAGCGTCTAGTCCCGTTATTGTTTGTGTTGTTGCCGAGTTACTCCATCCGAATGTTGGAGTTCCTTGAGCTCCAGTGAAATTAACCGTGGCTTCCCCATCATTAGTCGTACAAGTTTCAAAAAGCAATGCAGAAGCTGTTGCCACTAAAACAGCCGGTTCATTTACAACTGTTGAATCGACAGTAGTACACCCGTTACCATCAGTTACAGTCACGGTATATGTGCCTGTTGCAAGAGATGAAATGGTAACAGTAGTTCCACCATTACTCCATGCATATGTTATTGTTGCTGCACCAGTGGCAGTAGCTGTTGCAGTTCCATCATCATCTCCGTTACAGGTAATGTCAGTGCTATCAACACTTACGGTTGCGCCAGAACCCGAGTCTAATGTAAAAGTTGCTTCTTCAGTACAACTGTTACTATCAGTAACAGTTACGGTGTAACTTCCTGCGGTTAATCCAGTAATAGTATCATTCGTAGAACCAGTGTTCCATATGAATGTAAATGGTGTTGAGCCACCAGACAAGGAGGCAATGTAAGCTTCACCATCGGCAGAACCCGAGCAAGATTCATTTAATGAATCTTTGACAATCACTATTGGGTTTGGTGCTGAAATCGTCTCATCTTCATCGTCTGTACATCCATTTGCGTCTGTAACAGTCACAGAATATGTTCCGCCAATTAAATTTGAAATAATTTGAGTTGTAGCGCCATTACTCCATGCATAGGTGTAGGCTCCTGTACCGCCATTGCCAAATCCCTGCACAGATCCATCCGCGATATTGTTGCATGTTGGCGCGTTAAGTTCTGAGGTAAAAGCGAATAATTGTGGAGGAGACGATATAGATGCCGATGCTGAGTCTGTGCACCCATTTGCATCTGTCACAGTAACTGAATAGGTTGCTGCAGCCAGACCAGCGATGGTGGCATTAGTGGAAGAGATATTCCAGCTGAAAGTATACGTTCCCGAACCCCCTGAACCGACAGCGGTAAGTCCACCATCGGTTTCACCAAAACAAGATGCGTTGCTATCTAATGTTACTGAGGAGTTTACTGAGGAAGCAGGCGCATTTACAACTATGGTATCAGCAGCAGCGCATCCATTGGCATCCGTTGCTGTTACAGTATATGTACTTGCAGTTAACCCTGTAATTGTTTGTGTTGTGCCACCATTGCTCCATGCGTAGGTAATTGTTCCTGTTCCACCCGTTCCAGCAGCATTGGCCTCCCCATCAGCGGCTCCGGCACATGACTCATCAGTTGAATCAGCCACCACCGCCACGGCAGTTGCAGGTTGATCTAAGTCTGCAGAATCTACTACTGTACATCCATTACCATCGGTCGCAGTTACTAAATATGTACCTGCGGTAAGCCCGGTTAAAGGGTTAGCAGTACTAGTCGTGCTCCATACATACGTAAATGTTCCTGATGTACCACCTGTGCCCGCTGCCAATATTTGCCCATCATTTCCACCAAGGCAACCTGCATCAGTAGGTGTTAAAGTTATACCTAATGAAGCCGGATCAGTTAAGTTAATTGTCAGTGAATCTTCACAACCTGTATCGTCTGTCGCTGTAACTGTATATGTTCCCGCTGGAATATTAGTAATGGTCGCTGTATTTGCTCCTGTGTTCCATGCAAATGTGAATGTTCCACCACTGCCACCTGTTGCTGAAGCCACAATGACACCAGTTGAGTCACCAGCACAAGCCGGCTGTGTTATTACAGTATCAATGTCAATTTGAGCAGGTTCTTCAATTATGAAGGTTACCGTATCACCACAACCATCATCATCGGCTGCGGTTACCGTGTATGTTCCGGCAGTAAGCAAAGTGGAAGAAGCTCCCGTTCCTATACTTGACCAGGTGTAGTTGAAGTCCTGATCCATCGGAATGAAAGAAACATAATCGTCCGCTACATTCCAGTTAGCTCCATTTCTACCCGTTACGAAAAATGCTGTATCGCCTGCTGCATTTTCTATTCCTTGAGTATGCTGTCCCCCATCACTTGGCAGACTATCACCATAAATCTGAATGATGTTAGAAGTTTCATAAAGTGCAATCTGGAAAGTCACCTCAGTACCTGATGGAAAGTGGGGGACATCAATGAAGTTAATTATACGCACCTGATTAGCTCCCGAACCAAACTCGTACGATTCAATTGTCCCAGCATTGCCATTGTCTGGATCCAAATCCTCCCAAAAGCCGGCAACCACGTTTCCAGGAGTACCTGCTGTCGGCAAGGCATCGCCAGAACAACATCCATCATCATTGTTGGTAGTTCCGAGAGTAATGAATCCATTCGAGGATATTCTAAATTGAGTAAACGAATTCCCGAAAAAATCAAAAGAAAATCCTATGTTGAGATTACCTGAAACCGCGTCATCGCCTAGAGAAACGGTAGAATAATTACTAACATTTCTCGCCTCACCAAACGGATATGGCTCAAAGCTTCCCTCTGTTTGATCGATAATGTATTGGTTTGTAGCATTTGACGCCGCGATCCCACCATTAGCACTAAGGTATACAGCCCCATCTGCAGCTCCATTGCAACTTGCGCTGTCTGTACTATCTAAATTCGCAAATACGACAGGTGGCTCAAATAATGCCACAGTATCCGTTAATGCACAGCCTAATGTATCGGTAACTGTGACACCTACAGTACCTCCACAAAGGTCAGTAGCCACTCGTGAAGTTTGGCCATTGGACCATAAATAAGTATAATTACTTGGCCCTCCCGCCCCGAGTGAATTTGGGTTTACTCTGAAGCTTCCGTCACAAGCATCATCACATGAAATGTCAGAAAACTGTGTGAACCCATTTATGATAAATGGTATATTGAGAATGGAGTGTACAAAAGCAATTTCGGTAGTATCTTGACCTGCACCAGAGTCAACCATCGTGATTTTATAATTATCAGAAGGTAAGTTCGTAAATTGAGGAGATATTTGAGTCGTATCTATACCCGTAAACTGTCCAACGATTTGAAAACTGAATGGTCCAGTACCGCCAGTAAACTGAACCAACAAACTACCATTAATGGGATTTGCGCATGTTGCATTAGTTGTAACTGCTCCTGTCAGTTCAAAAGGAGCTATTTCATCCCTTACAATTATTGCAACGGTGGTTGCTCCCTTGCCGGAGATTGGAGTAACATTATCCTCAGCGGATATGGTAACAATATGAATGCCGATATCAGAACCTGATGGAGTCCAAGAAATTTGACTATTAGCTGAATTGAATGTAGCGTTGCCCCCAAGAACCCCCACGGCATTGGATGAGTATGAGTCTATGCCATTTGCATCTGTAAACAACAAACGAAAAGAAGCTGCAACGTTGGTGTCTAGATACACCGTGTCGTTGGCAACAGTGCTGTTTACATTAGTCAAACTAGAAAATGAAGCACTAGGTACTGGCCCATCATTGGTGCAATTCGTGTCAACATGAATCTGAAAATCGCGATAAACTGCACTGATTTGATTTCCTGATGCTCTGTCGTATTCATCCACCAAAATCACTACCTGGTGATTTCCCGAGTCAGGACTTGTGAAAGTCAGTAAACCTGACGCTGCATCAATACTGATTCCAGAAATGGGAGCCGCACCGGAGCCGCTAGAATATGTAATTGCAGATGCGGTAGTTGTTCCAGTTTTCGCAGCGATCAAGGAAAAGACAAGACTATCTCCATCAACATCCGAAACTTCTGGCGAAAACGCAACAGCCGAGTTTTTACATACATAGGGAATTGCTTGTGCACCAAATGTTGGCGAAGAGTTTGTTGCGTCATTCTGAACGTAAATGTCGGCCTGCAACCACATGCGCTGTGAGTTAGCACTTAACAAATTTTCTGATGAATTTCTAGTATTCGGGCTAATAGTCAATCGATAGAAATTACAAGCGGCTCCTAATTCCGATGAAATGTCTATGCCAGTTGTATATTGATATCTTCTTCTACCGGTCACAGTTCCAGCACCACAATTAGTAGTTGACGAGGTGTTTGAAACTTCGGTAATTGTTGGTGTTCCCATGTTTTTTGCTGACAAAGGGGTGCCACTGCAATTCCGTAAAATCAAAAACGGATTGGTCCCGGGTGCGCTTCCACCGCAGTGAATGTAATAGTTCAGGGTCACCTCTAGGGTGTCTCCATTCCCCATTTGATAGGTGATCTCTCCCCCTGCATAAGCATTCGTAGCCGTTTGTGAGCTTGCGCTATAGGCGAATGTTAAAAGGGATATAGCAACGACTAGGAATCGTTTTTGTAAGGTCAATAGGTGTCTCATACGTTTCATCTCAGAAAACCCAAAATTAGTTGGAAAAACCGCTAGTTTTTGCGGCTTACGACTATTTCACGCAAAGGAGAGTTTGAGGGTTGGGTAATAACCAGATTAATATTTAAGAAAATACGAGAATTAGCGAGGCGTATTTAATGGCCCGAGTTGGAAAAGCTAAAATGACCAGAGAATATTCTTAGGCTACTAATCCAATTTCAAAACGGCTAAAAACGCCTCTTGTGGAACCTCTACACTACCAATTTGGCGCATTCGCTTCTTTCCTTTCTTCTGCTTCTCAAGCAATTTTCGTTTACGAGATATGTCACCACCATAACACTTGGCAGTCACATCTTTACGAACAGCCTTCACTGTTTCTCGAGCCACAATCTTGGATCCAATTCCCGCTTGGATAGCAATTTCAAATTGCTGTCTTGGTATAAGCTCCTTCAATTTAATACAAATCTTTTTTCCTAAACTGAAGGCATTATCCTTGTGAATCAATGCTGATAGCGCATCAACAGGATCACCATTCAACATAAGGTCAAGTTTGATTAGATTGGACTGTTGGTAACCTACAGGATGATAGTCGAAAGAGGCGTATCCCTTTGATATCGACTTTAATCGATCATAAAAATCAAAAACAATTTCAGCCAAAGGCATTTCAAATGTCATCTCAACCCTATTAGCCGTTAAATAGACTTGGTTTTTAAGTATCCCACGTTTTTCGATGCATAAATTCATGATCGGCCCAACGAAGTCGGACTTCGAAATTATTTGAGCACTTATAAAAGGTTCTTCGACCTTTTCAAGCTGAGAAGGATCTGGCAGGTCAGATGGATTATTTAAGACGCTTTTCTCGCCATTGGTATGATAGGCATAATAGCTCACGTTTGGAACTGTCGTAATTACTGTCATGTTGAATTCGCGCTCCAACCTTTCTTGAATTATCTCCATATGAAGCATACCCAAGAAACCACATCGGAAACCAAAACCCAAGGCAGCAGATGATTCGGGCTCAAAAGTCAATGAGGCATCATTCAACTGCAGCTTTTCCATGGCATCTCGAAGTTCCTCATATTCATCCGTATCAACAGGGTATATTCCAGCAAAAACCATGGGCTTCACGTTCTCAAACCCCTCTATAGCCGCATCCGTTGGATTTAACTTGTGTGTGAGCGTATCGCCAACCTTAATTTCTTTTGCTTCCTTAATTCCAGAAATTATGTAACCGACATTTCCTGCACTGAGTTGCTTCTTCTTTTCAGGCTTTAACCGCAATACCCCAATTTCATCTGCTATATACTCCTTACCAGTATAGAAAAACTTTACATCATCTCCATGATTGATGGTGCCGTTCATTATTCGGAAATAAGCAATTATCCCTCGAAAAGGATTGAAAACACTATCAAAAACAAGTGCTTGTAGAGGTGCTTTTGGGTCTCCTTTTGGCGCAGGTATTTTATCGATTATTGCGGCTAATAATTCCTCTACTCCTTTACCTGTTTTTCCGCTGGCTCCAATAATTTCTTCTAGCTCACAGCCGAGTAGCTCAACCATCTCATCTTTCACCTCTTCGGGCATGGCAGACGGAAGGTCCATTTTATTTAAAACTGGGATAATGGTTAAATCATGCTCCATCGCCAAATACAAATTGGAAATAGTCTGTGCTTCGATGCCTTGACTTGCATCAACTAAAAGCAATGCGCCTTCACAAGCTGCAATTGCTCTAGAAACTTCGTAAGAAAAATCTACATGACCTGGAGTGTCAATTAAATTGAGCACATAATCCTCCCCATTGTGGTTATAGTTCATTTGAATAGCGTGACTCTTAATGGTAATACCACGTTCACGCTCTAAATCCATATCATCTAAGGTTTGCTCCTTGAGGTCGCGATCGCTTACCGTTCCAGTTGCCTGCAACAAACGATCTGCCAAGGTGCTTTTACCGTGGTCAATATGGGCTATGATACAAAAGTTTCTAATGTGCTCCATGCACTGCAAAATTGACCGCAAAGCTACGTCAAAATTGAGGGCTAAAACGATTGCAGAATTTATTTACGGCTTTAACCTAGCAAGTACATTTATTGACTACTATGAAAGTCATTGATGCAATAAATGAACAGGGCGATACAGTCCTTTCTTTTGAAATTTTACCACCGTTGAAAGGAGCTGGAATCAACTATCTTTATGGAGTAATTGACCCCTTGATGAAGTTTAATCCGAAGTTCGTAAACGTTACATTCCATCGTGAAGAATACATATATAAGAAGCGGGAAAAAGATATCTCGAAAAGGTTAGCATCAAAAAAAGGCCAGGCACTGTTGGTATTTGCGCTGCAATAATGAATAAATACGATGTAGAGGCCTTGCCCCACTTGACATGTGGCGGATTTACACAAGATGATACCGAAAATGCATTGATTGATCTTGATTTTTTTTGGGAATTAGAAATGTACTTGCGTTGCGTGGTGATGCAGGAAAGGCAGAAAAAAGTTTCTTGCCCGAAGACAACGGAAACCTATTTACCTCTGAATTAGTATCTCAAATTAAAGGGATGAATCAGGGAGGTTACCTCGAAAAGGGGATGAAAGACGCAAGCCCCACAGATTTTTGTATTGGAGTTGCCGGATATCCCGAAAAGCATTTTGAAGCCATGAGCTTGAAAGCTGATTTGAAAAATTTGAAACGAAAAATAGAGCTAGGCGCGGAGTATATTGTAACACAGATGTTTTTCGACAATAAGAAGTACTTCGAATTTGTAGAACTCTGCCGTAAAAATGGAATTGAAGTTCCAATAGTTCCAGGCATAAAGCCAATCACATCCTTAAAGCAAATCCAGTTCATTCCGCGAACCTTCCATATTAGTTTTCCTGATGAATTGTCGGATGCCTTAGAAGATTACAAGACGAATGAAAATGTCACGCAAATTGGCGTGGAATGGGGGGTCCAACAAAGCAGGAAATTGAAGGAGAGCGGAGTGCCCTGTTTGCACTATTATACCATGGGTAAATCGGAAGTTGTGCGCAAAATTGCGAGCGAGGTTTTTTAAGTCAGCTTTTCATGCGTCTAGTGGCAGCAACCACATACTTGCCGAGAATATCAAATTCAACATTAATATGCTCGCCAACAATCAGGCTATGAAAATTAGTGAACTCGTAGGTATAAGGAATTATGGCCACTGAAAAGGAATTTTCCTTCACGTTAAAAACGGTAAGGCTCGTGCCATTCAAGCAAATGCTTCCTTTTTCCACAATTAAACCATCATGTTGTTTTGGTAATTCAAAGGAAAACAACCATGAACCATTTTCTTCGGTGATTAAAGTAAGGCTAGCTGTCCCATCCACATGACCTTGGACAACATGTCCGTCAAATCGACCATCAGCTTTCATGCACCTTTCCACATTTACTTTGGAGCCAACAACCCAATTTGAAAGATTTGTTTTTTCAATCGTTTCCTTTATTGCAGTCACTCTGTAAGCGTCATCCTTTAATTGATCAATTGTTAAACAAACTCCATTGTGAGCAATACTTTGGTCTATTTTCAATTCATCGATGAATGGTCCCGAAAACCAAAGGCTCATGTTGGTGCCGTCAAGTTCAATTTCTGTCACTTGCGCCAGTCCTTCTACTATTCCCGTAAACATCTATTTAGCTATTTCAGTTTGCTTGTTTTCGTTGAATATGGTAAACGAGCCTTTTAGTTCGCGCTGTACAATTCCAACTAATCTAATTTCATTGACTGTGCACATATAATAATACACCCCATCTGAAACAGGTCGGCCCGTATTCATTTCTATACCATCCCAATTGATATCAGGGTTCTTTGACTCAAATACTACACGACCCCATCTGTTAAATATGGTAAGGTCAATACTCTCAATGTATTTGTAAGGAAAGGGGGTGAATAAATCATTAAAACCATCTTGACCCGGAGTAAATACATTGGGTAACTTATATACTGGACAGTTGTCAATACATAATGAACTACCTGAATCACTTTCATTACCGAAGCTGTCTATTGCAGTAACTAAGTAGCATCCAGCAATTGACACACTTGCAGGCCTGAAATAGGTCGTATCATCTGGACCTTCATTGTATTGCACCAAATCCATGATTTCACCTATTCTAGGAGCGTAAAAAACATTATACCCAACTACATCATCTACATCGGGACATACGTTATTCGGATTGTTCCAAATGATGTTAGTTTCATCCAAATTACAATCTCCCGTAATTTCACGGTTCGGTGGAGTGCATGGTTTCTCCAAATCTTCTGGTATACCCGTATGAATTTGACTGAAATTAATTAGAGTATCTCGTAAATCACCAGAGGTGTAATTTCCGATAGACTTTACAAAATATCTGTATTGCTGCAAGTTGGCCAAACCAGTATCAATGAAGGTCATTTCTGTGGTGCGGCCTAACTCATAAAACACGTCAACTGAATCCGTCTTATGCTTATATACGATGTACTCATAATTGGTCCAAGGCACTTCAACATCCCAACTCAAAGTCAATTGATTATCTGCTGGAGCCGAGGTCAAATAAATAGAAGATGCATTTCTAGACTTACCCACGGTTCGCTCTTCAGGTCCATAAAGAAGGTCAATAGAATACACAAATTGTTCATCCTCCGTATTGATGTTCTGGTCAATGTAAACAGTATCCATTGACAGAAAATCTAATGTGGCTTCACTTTCATATACCACCTCGATTTCGCCACTTGAAACGAATGTGCGTGACAGTCTATATTTATATGGCCCATCAAAATTAGATGGATCAAACTCTATCGGCTTAAACCATGCAACCGAATCTGAACCATTTTCAGCATCAGTAATATTAATACTCGCCTTATTTAGAATCGGCACGTCACGAATTAACTCAGCACATTCTTCCAAACTGGCATAGCTCTCTGATCTATCTGGATAAGTCGCTACAATCATGTAGCAATACTGTTCTCCATGAATCAATCCCTCCCCATTGTTATCATCTAAAAACTCTAGGTTATCTTGACCATCTGCACGTCCAACAAATTGATATCCCAACTTTTCTGGAACGCCCACATTGCAGTTTGAAGCAACATAACCCAGGCTATCGTTAAACCGATAAACGTCATAGCCATCTGCACCAGCGCATGGAGCAACCGTCCACCTCACATTTAGCGCTGCACCTGCTGGTACAATTTCTGTTATTGTCACCGCTGGCGGAATAACCTGAATTTCCAATTCTTCGAAATCGACCAACTCTTCATTGCTTAGCCCAAGATTTTCCTTTGCTTTAAAATAGACCCAATAAGGTTCATATTGGATATGATCGCATCTTGTACGCCAAGTAAAATCAGTTACTACCGGCTGCGCTTGCCCAATTATTTCATCGGGGCTCAAACTTCCTCCTTCGCCAGGATTTAATGGAAATCCAGTAGCGCTAAAATCTAATGGATCGTCATCTGCATCTGTTGCTTCAGCCTGAACCACAAGTACTTTTCCAGCTTCGATACAGACTTTACTCATATTTCTAATAATGGGCGGTTCCTTCGGTTCGCAGGCACTTATGTCAATTTGCATGTCTCGCAAAACCGACCCAACAAACACCAAATCACCACTAAAGTCATTGTATCGCCATTCTTCAATTCGGATGGCAATGTTGTATTCGCCTTGCTCTTGAGGCGAGTCCCAGGTGAGTGTTCCTGTTCTAGGATTAATCGACAATGATTCTGGTTGACCAGAAACATTATTCGGAAACTGAAACCCTGGGATGGTCTGTCCATTGAATGTTTTGCATCGCACGAGGCTATAAACTAAACTATCACCATCAGGATCAACCGCGCCAGGGTTATGATAATAAACTTCACCCTCACAGCCATTGTCAATTGGGGCATTTTGCAAGGTTGGAGCTGTATTACCTCCAGAAGAAACATCAATTACAATTTCACTTTCAATATAGAACCAGACATTGTCCGAACTTGGAATATTCTTGACTCCGGCATTTCTATTCTGATCTTGCATGAAAACCTTATAAGTTCCAACTCCAGGATAAGTGTGAATTACTCGATATACATTCAGCTTCGTACTATTTCCAAGTGGCTCACCAAAATGCGGGCAATCGCCCTGAGACACCCCATTAACCCGTTGTATGGTATCCCTCTCGCCATCACCATAATGAACCTCAAGTTCACACCGGTCCGCATCATTGCTCTGCCCACCCGTTTTGGTGTAAGTAATTACGGTGATCTCATATTCAAACGATCCATTACCTGTTCGCTCATAAATGATCTCACCTGCACGATTGTGCGTGGCAAAGGTGCTTTGCAACGGAGCCAGAATGAGAATAAGCGTGACAATTTTAAAAATGTATTTCATGGATAATAGAAGACGCACAAATCTTATATTTCGTTGATTCGGCATTCAGTACTTTCGCTGCGCCATTTCAAAGTAATACAAAATGACGCTTTAAATGTTGCGATATCAAGATAATGGTAGAATAATTTAACGTCTAATGAGCCGAGAAAAAATAAAAATTGCCATATCCTGTGGAGATATTAACGGTATTGGGCTGGAAGTAGCTCTCAAATCTTTTGCTGATAACAGAATATTTGAAAACTGCACCCCAATTATCTACGCCAATGAGCAAACGGTTAAGTTCCACATGAAGCGCCTTGATTTGGAGCTGCCAATTCATAAATGCGCTTCGGCTGAAAAGGCTCATACGAATAAAGTCAATATTCTCGAGGTTTTTGATAATGAAGTCAGAACAGAGTTTGGTAAGATTACGGCCGAAGCAGGCAAAGTGGCTTTTATTTCCTTAAAAGCAGCCGTAGAAGATTTGGCCTCGAACAAGGTTGACGCACTTGTAACTGCACCAATCAATAAAGCGAACATTCAATCTGAAGAGTTCGGATTCCCCGGACATACAGAGTTTTTAGCCAATTACGCCAATGAGGACAATCCTTTGATGGTTCTTGCGCACAATGAACTTCGCGTAGCCGTGGTTACTGGACATTTATCTCTAAAAGATGTTGTAAACAACATCTCAAAGGAAGCCATCGTAACTAAATTGAAGGTTTTTTCAAAATCATTGACCCAAGATTTTGGAATCAACCATCCTAAAATTGCCGTTTTGAGTCTAAACCCGCATAGCGGAGACGATGGACTGTTAGGAGATGAGGAAATTAAAATAATATCACCAGCAATTGTTGAAGCTCGTGAAAATGACATACTAGCCTTTGGGCCTTATGCTGCTGATGGATTCTTCGGATCCTCAATGCTGGGCAAGTACGATGGTGTTCTTGCCATGTATCACGATCAAGGATTAACGCCATTTAAGGCCTTAGCTTTTGACGGAGTAAACTTCACAGCCGGACTTCCAATTGTGCGCACATCTCCCGATCACGGAACCGCTTACGACATTGCTGGAAAAGGCGATGCGGACCCAACATCATTTCGCAATGCCGTTTTTATGGCCTGTGATATTTATAAATTTAGAAAGAGCGAGCGTGAGCTAATTGCGAACCAACTACAAACCGCCTCAGATAAAGCATCTTAAATATGTTTTGTGTCGACCGAATATTTACATTTGCAACCCTTTTTGACAAGGCTCTTTGAATTCTGATCAGAAATATGAAATCCAATTTAACGGCTTGGCCGTTGGCATACATGATTTTGAATGGGGTTTAAATAGTGCGTTCTTTGACGAAAGAAATAATGATGATATCTTAGAGGCAGAGCTAGCTTCAAAGGTGAGATTAGAAAAAAACCAGCGAACGATGAACTTGCTATTTTCAATAGCGGGTAAAGTCAAAGTGGTTTGCGATCATTGTGGAGATGACCTTTGGTTACCTTTAGAATGTGAAGAAGAATTAATCGCAAGATTCGCTCCAGAGACTGATCTTAGTGGTGATGAAGTGATTTATTTAGGTAATAGTGAATTCAAATTAGATGTTTCGCAATATCTATATGAAATTGTCCTATTATCTCTTCCAGCAAAGAAAACTCACCTTGAAGGCGAATGCAATCCTGAAGTAGAAAGTTATTTCATTCAAGAAGAAGTTGAAGAGGAAATAGAAAAGCACGATCCACGCTGGAAAGCGTTAGAAAAACTGAAAAAATAAAAGTTTAGACCATGGCACATCCTAAACGGAAAATATCCAAAACTAGAAGAGACAAACGTAGAACTCACTACAAGGCAGAAATGCCTCAGATTTCTACTTGTCCTAAAACAGGTCAGCCTCACTTGTATCACAGAGCTCACTGGTACGAGGGCAAACTTTACTATAAAGGTAAAGTTGTGATGGAAAAAGAATCAATGGCCTAATTTAGCGCCATGGCCATGAAAGTAGGCCTTGACGTTCTTGGTGGCGACTTTGCTCCTGAAGCCAATGTTCTTGGTGCTATCCTAGCACAAAAAGAGCTTGGGGAAAGAGCGAAGATTTGCCTCATCGGCAACAAGGCAGATATAACACCAATACTTCTACGAGAAGGAATTGATGAGGATTATTTTGAGATAGTCCATACGGAGGAGTCCATTGAAATGGGGGAGCATCCGACAAAAGCCTTTCTCAAAAAACCAAATTCCAGCATTGGACTTGGGTTCAAAATGCTCACTGAAGGAAGTCTTGACGCTTTTTCCAGCACTGGAAACAGCGGAGCTATGTTGGTTGGCGCCATGTATACTATTCGCACGATTCCTGGAGTCATAAGGCCAAGTATAACTACGGCCCTTCCCGTCCTAAATGGTGGCGTTAGTATTCTATTAGATGTAGGTATCAATGCTGATTGCAAACCAGATGTACTTTACCAATTTGGCATATTGGGTAGTATTATGGCCGAACAGATTTACAGTATTGATAATCCAAAGGTTGGATTACTAAATATTGGTGAAGAAGAGGAGAAGGGTAATCTATTAACTCAGGCGGCTCATGAGATGATGAAGGAAAGCAAAGACTTCAATTTCATTGGTAATATTGAAGGTAGAGACTTATTCAATGGCAAGGCTGACGTCATTGTTTGCGATGGATTTACGGGAAACATTGTCTTGAAACAAGCTGAGGCATTATACACTCTCATAAGTAAGAGAAGCGTTGAGGACGATTATTTTGAACGGTTCAATTATGAAATTTATGGTGGCACTCCTGTGCTTGGTGTAAATGGAAATGTTATCATTGGACACGGTATTTCAAATGAAAACGCGGTCAAAAACATGGTTTTGTTATCAGTAGATACTGCTGAGGCGAAACTTGCAGATCGCATTCGTAAAGTGTTTAAATAATCTATGACTAAGATTAACGCGGCAATCACAGCAATAGCCTCTCACCTACCTGACTACATTTTATCCAATGCGGAATTGGAAAAAATGGTTGATACCACCGATGACTGGATTACATCAAGAACTGGCATAAAAGAAAGGCGCATACTAAAAGGTGAGGGCAAGGGCGTCACTGAAATGGCGAAGGTTGCCATTGAAAAACTACTAAAGAAAAGAGGCATAAGTCCTGAAGAAATAGACCTCGTTATTTTTTGCTCTGTTACTCCAGATAAAATTTTTCCCGCATCCGCGAATATTGTAAGTGCAAAAATAGGAATGAAAAATGCATTTGGTTTCGACCTAAATGCAGCTTGTTCAGGGTTTCTTTATGGTCTAGTAACTGGGTCAAAGTTTGTAGAATCTGGAACACATAAAAAAGTCATTGTAGTTGGTGCGGATAAAATGTCTGCAATTGTTGACTATACCGATAGGCAGACTTGTATCATCTTTGGTGATGGCGCAGGTGTAGTGCTTTTAGAGGCTGATGAAAATGGCAATGGCATCCAAGACTCTATACTTCGATCAGATGGAAATGGCGAGCAGTATTTACATCAGGTTGCTGGCGGATCTGAGTATCCTCCTACTGAAGAAACTGTAGCTAGACATCAGCATTATGTCCATCAAGAAGGCAAGACTGTCTTTAAATTTGCAGTTTCCAACATGGCGGATGTGAGCTACGAAATAATGGAACGTAATAATCTTGGTGCAGATGATGTTGCCTGGTTAGTTCCACATCAGGCCAACCTCAGAATCATCGATGCAACGGCAAAAAGAATGGGACTCGGCACTGACAAAGTGATGATCAACATTCACAAGTATGGCAACACGACTAATGGAACTATTCCTCTGTGTTTAGCCGATTGGGAAAATAAATTGAATAAAGGAGATAATATTATACTCTCCGCTTTTGGAGGCGGATTTACATGGGGGTCGATATACCTTAAATGGGCTTTCGACCCTACTTAAATCTAAGAATTAACCGCTAATAGATATTTTAGCATACCCTTAAACGAAAAATTATGAATCTAAGTGAAATTCAAACCCTCATTAAGTTTGTGTCAAAGTCTGGCGTAAACGAGGTGGAACTCGAAACAAAAGATTTTAAGATCAATATCAAGGCAGGTGCTAGTAAGGTAGAGGTGGCTCAAATGGCAATGCCAATGAACTATCAACCACAAGCAATGCCTGCAGCGCCAGTTCCTGCTGCCACAGCACCGGCTCAGGCTGCCCCTGCTTCTGCGCAAGTTGAAGCTGCTGACGATGATAAGTATGTCACAATAAAATCTCCAATGATCGGAACTTTCTATAGAAGTGCCAATCCAGAATCCCCGGCATTTATAAATGTTGGTGATGAGATAAAGCCAGGTGACAACATCTGTATTATCGAGGCAATGAAATTATTCAACGAAATCGAATCTGAGGTTTCAGGTAAAATTATCAAGGTCTTAGCTGATGATGCTACTCCAGTTGAATATGACCAGCCATTATTCTTGATTGACCCATCATAGTCTTGTTTAACTCTAAGTCTAAAGAAGATGTTTAAGAAAATACTAATCGCAAATCGCGGAGAAATTGCATTGCGTATCATCCGTACATGCCGTGAAATGGGCATAAGCACTGTTGCTGTTTACTCCAAAGCTGATGCAGACAGCCTACATGTTCGTTTTGCTGATGAAGCCGTATGTATTGGTCCAAATCCGAGCAGTGAATCCTATTTAAAGATTCCTAGTATCATCGCAGCTGCAGAAATTACAAATTCAGATGCCATTCACCCCGGATATGGCTTCCTCTCTGAAAACTCTAAATTCTCGAAAATTTGCCAAGAAAATGGCATCAAGTTTATAGGAGCTACTCCAGAACAAATTGATGGAATGGGGGATAAAGCGAGTGCCAAGCAAACCATGAATGATGCTGGCGTGCCTACGATTCCAGGTTCAGATGGCTTAATTGATAGTCTTGAGCATGCAAAAAAAGTTGCCAAAGAAATCAAGTATCCGGTGATTCTGAAAGCTACTGCTGGTGGCGGTGGTAAAGGCATGCGTATTTGCCTTAAAGAAAGTGAAATTGAAAAGGCTTGGACTTCTGCACGTCAGGAAGCCAAAGCATCTTTCGGGAATGAGGGCATGTACATGGAAAAGTATATTGAAGAGCCACGTCACATTGAGATACAAATTGCCGGAGATCAATTTGGAAAGGCATGTCACTTGAGTGAGCGGGATTGTTCTATTCAACGTAGACATCAAAAATTGGTGGAAGAAACTCCTTCTCCGTTTATGACAAAGGAGCTCAGGAAAAAGATGGGAGATGCTGCGATTAAAGCTGCAAAAGCGGTAAAATATGAAGGCGTAGGCACTATCGAATTTTTGGTGGATAAGCATAGAAACTTCTATTTCATGGAAATGAACACTCGAATCCAAGTTGAGCATACTATTACCGAAGAGGTAATCAACTATGATTTGATTAAGGAGCAAATTAAAATTGCATCTGGCATGCCCATTAGTGGCAAAAACTACGAGCCTGTCGGTCATGCTATTCAGTGCAGAATAAATGCTGAAGACCCATTAAATGACTTTAGACCAAGTCCTGGACGCATAACCAATTATCATTCTCCTGGTGGTCATGGAATACGAATAGACACTCATGTCTACGCTGGATATAGCATACCACCATTCTACGATTCAATGATTGCCAAATTAATAACCGTGGCACAAACAAGGGAAGAGGCATTGACTAAAATGGAACGAGCCCTAGGCGAGTATATAATAGAAGGAATAAAAACAACTATTCCGTTTCACCAGAAATTAATGAAACATCCAAAGTTTAGAGCAGGTAAATTCACCACCAAGTTTCTGGAGGAATGGGATTACAAATCTGAATTGGAAAAGGATAAATAATAGAAAAGCCGATCGATTGATCGGCTTTTTTACTTTAATAGAGTAACAACGCCTTGTTTCGAGCCTTTCTTTCTGTCTTCAGTCCTATACTCCAATATCCAATAATATACACCAGCTGGCAATATTTCGTTGCTGTTAGGCTCAGTGCCAATCCAAGGCTCATCTAGATCATTAGTTTCAAACATTAACGCCCCTAAACGATTGTAGATTCTTAGATGTGGATCCACAATTCGATAGTGCACTAGTTGAAAAACATCATTTAACCCGTTAAATCCAGGGGTAAATGCACTCGGTGCGTAAATCAAAGTATAGCAGTCTGCATTTACAACCACACTGTCGACTCCCATACATCCATTTCTATCTTGTACTTCGAGGTGATAGGTAATCCGCTCAGGATTTAATACTTGGGGGTTTGGACTGAATTGATCGTCTAATCCAATTTCTGGTGTCCAAAAGAAAACGGCATCACTAGGGCCACTCGGATTACCACCAATATAGACAACATCAATATCACAATTGTCGATATCCTGGCCTGCATCAACCTCTGGAAGAGGATTAACCGTTGCAACAATTCTACCCGTGTTTTTACACTCATTAGTATCTGTAATAGCAACTTCATATCGGGTAGATTCAATAGGATAAGCCATTGTAATTCTTGAGTTCGAATCTTTCAATGTGGAGCCGTTTGTCCATTGATAAATAACACCTCCAGTAGCCTCTAATTGAAAAGAATCTCCTTCGCAAATCTCAAAGTCTTCACTAATACCAACGATTGGCAAGTTAAAAACTTGAACTGGCACAGTTATTTCACCTAAACATCCATTGGCATTTGTCACGGTAACACTATAAACTTTATCCGTTCCTGGACTCACATTTACATTTGCCCCTGTGGTTGTGGATATTTTCAAATTAGGAGCCCATAAGTAAGAACTAAAGCCTGTAGTAACAATGATAGAGGTAGTATCACCAACACAAATTGGTTCTGGTTCCTGCTCTATATTAACCACGGGCAGGGAATCAATCACCAAAATCATTGACGCGGAGTCCTGACAGCCAAAAGCAGTTGTTACAGTAACGTAATACTTCGTGTCAATCGTTGGCGTGGCCATTGGATTTGAAGCAAATGAATTATCCAACGAAGCGCTTGGTTGCCATTGGTAGTTTGATCCGTTTGGCCCTGTTGGGTTACCTCCTATTTCAATGGCCTGATTTAAACAACTTCTTTTATCTGCACCTGCCGATACATTCGGTAGCGGCTTGACAGATACGGCAACATCGTCCGTTTCAGCGCATCCATTGCCATCTGTCACAGTTACTGTGAAAATGGTTGTTTGAACAGGATATGCATTTGGATTTGGCACGTTTGTAGATTCTAAAAATAACGATGAAGCCCACTCATAGGCAACCCCACCACTGGCATCCAAAGTGATAGTATCTTGCTGACATATGTCAACATCTACTCCAGCCTCTGCCTGAGTCAGTGGAAATACAACAAGATCTTCTTGATCAGTCGAAGTGCAACCATTAGCATCGGTTACGGTAACTGTATATTGGGTTGTAACAATTGGAAAGGCAGAGGTGAATTGAGAAGTCGCATTCGCAATTGTCCCGCCTGGTGACCATTGATAGTTAATACCTCCTTGTGCTGAAATTGTGATTGAATCACCTATGCATATTGCACTTGCTATTGGATCAATGGCCGCAATAGGATCGTCCCAAACTGTAATTTCAACCTCATCAGTTGTCTCACATCCATTGACATCCGTCACAGTCACTTCATATGAATATGACCCTGCCGCAAACCCGATAGAGTTAAAATACGGATTAGACAACGTGTTTTGCCCAATTCCAGCAACTGGCCACAGATATGTAGCCCCAGCCGGTCCAGTAGGATTGCCTCCAAGCTGCACAGAATCTAATAAACACACTCCCTCATCAGCTCCAGCATCTCCTGTTGGCAAAACATTTACAAAAACTATAACCGAATCAACTGCCGAACATCCATTTCCGTCAATCCCATTCACGAAATACTCTAAGGAAGACGTTGGAGAGGCCTCAGGGTCAGCAATGTTGGGATCATCAAGACCAGTCGTTGGTGTCCAAACATAATTTATTGCCCCAGTTGCCTGCAATTGTGCCGCACTGCCGTCACATATGGTATCATTTTCACCAGCATCCACATTTGGATTATTATAATAGGAGACATTGATATGAGCAGTATCTGCACAACCATTAGCTCCTGTTACGGTCACATAATAGTCGTAGTTGTTTGAAATTGGATATGCCAACGGATTTGAAATGCTTGTATCGTTTATCGTTGAGTCCGTCATCCAAGTATAACTTACACCTCCACTTGCGATGAGTTGCATTGTATCATTTGGACATGCGCCCGAATTTGAAATAGCCGCTGTCGGTAAATCATTTACCTCTAAATAAATAGTATCGAAAGAAGAACAACCTAAAGATGTTGTTACATTGGCAACAAAAAAGGTGTCTTGCTGCGCTGTAGCGATTGGATTTGGAACAGTATCAAAATTCATTAATCCACCGCCCGACCACTGAATATCTCCAAACAAGTTAGTGGTTGGCGAACCTCCCAGCTCAATTGAATCACCCGCACAAATAGTGGAGTTTATCCCAGCCTCTACGTTTGGAGTTCCATTCGCAATAATCAAAGCGGCATCAGTGCTTGAGCAACCATTAATAGGTTCTATAACGGTAAGAAAGATGAAGTAGATCTCATCACCGGTAAGAATCGGATTGAATGAGGTTGAATCATCTAAATCTAAACCAGGGGACCAACTAACAGTGTTGCCAGCTTCTGCCGTTGGCGAACCACCGATTGTAACTGTATCGCCTTGGCAAACTGTCACCGTGTCAATACCCGCATCTACTGCTGGGTTAGCAGCTACTGTGATTGAAATGGAATCGACATCCGTGCATCCTGTTATGGAATCAAGAATGGACACAATAAGAATCGTGTCCTGTGTCAGTGCTAGGAACGGATTAGATGCTGTACTGTCATTAAACAACGATCCAGGTGACCAGATAAAAGTTGTGTTTATTGGGCCCGTTGGTGAGCCTCCAACTTGAAAAGTATCCGCGTAACAAACAGTTGTGTCATTGCCTGCATTGGCAGTTACCGATGAGCCCACAGCGAAGATAAAGGCAACCGTATCGTTGAAGTTTAAGGTATCTGCAATATTATTCGGCATGGTGCTAAATGCGCCTATTGAATCACCATTTGAAAAAACTGTGTCACCAATACATATGAGCGTATCATTACCTGGAAGTAGGTTTCCAATAAAAACATATGGACTAAATAAGGCTCCACCATTCAATGTAGTGTTGATGGTTACGGTATCAAGAGGCAATAAACCGGCATTTACTAGTGTAACGCAAATGCTGCTTGTGTCGCCAGGACATGTGCCATTGCTTGCTGTAATTCCCAACAAACCCGCATCTAAATATTGTATACCGTGAAAGATGAAATCGTCAACAGCAAAATCAATCGAATCGCCAGAAGTAATAAACCGTATTCTTAGTTTTATAATCTGACCTACAAAGCCACCAAGGCCAAGAGAATCAAACTGCCAAGAGTCAAGCGGTACATTGTTTTGTCCAGTAAGCTCTACACTCCAAGTGGACCCGCTGTCTGTACTTACCAAAATATCGAATGTATCTGATATTGAATCTGGTGTAAATTGATGATACCAAAAGCTAAATCCGGGGGAAACAACATTGGTCAAGTCGATATATGGCGACTCGAGTATTGCGGTATCTAAATTACAAGTGTCTGTAGATTCGACATAGGCATACACTCCTGTGGATAGACCCGGGCTATGATCAATATTTGGCCCTGTACTATCACTAGGAGTGCCAGCCGTATCAGGTCTAAAATCAATATTGCCAACGTTTGTCCAGTCGCTGGATATTGCGCAAGTATTTGAACAATACTCGCTGCATAGAGACCATGTTTCTAGATCATCTGAAAATGGAAAAGTATCAATTGTTTGTGCATTGATTTTCCCAATAGCTAGAATAAATAAGATAGAGATTAAGTAGCGCATTAATCGGCTGTACATTTCTGACTTTAAGGACGCACGAAAGTATAAAGAGTAGTGCGCTTAACTGGCAATCCCTGCCGACTTTGTTGACTTTGTAGACGAAGTCATCTTTATAGCCTCTCGAACAATACTATCTGCATCATACTCACACTCTGCATAAAGCTGCTCTTGACTACCATGCTCTACTATTCGATCAGGAATACCGAGTCTCACCACTTTAGAGGTATAGCCATTATCGACCATAAATTCTACAACTGCGGATCCAAATCCACCTTGAATACAGCCATCTTCAACCGTAATCACGTTTTCATACTTTCCGAAAATTTCGTGCAACATTAACTCATCAAGAGGTTTTACAAATCGCATGTCATAAACAGCAGTGTTACAGTCATTCTTTTCAAGTAATTCCGCAGCTTTAAGAGCTTCATTTCCTATATGTCCAATTGATAAGATGGCTATATCAGACCCAGACTTCACTTTTCGTCCAGTTCCAATTCCAACCTTCTTAAGGGGAGTTTTCCATTCTGGCATCACCCCTTGACCACGCGGATATCTTATCACAAAGGGCCCTTTTATTTCATCCAATTGGGCGGTATACATAAGGTTTCTCAACTCCTCCTCATTCATTGGAGCAGAAACTATTAAGTTTGGAATACAGCGCATAAAGGCGATATCGTAAGCGCCATGATGTGTTGGCCCATCAGCTCCAGCCATACCAGCCCTATCCAGACAAAATATAACGGGAAGTTCTTGAATTGCTACGTCATGAATAACCTGATCATATGCTCGCTGCATGAACGAACTGTAGATATTACAAAAAGGCCTCAATCCTTGATAAGCCATGCCAGCAGAGAAGGTGACCGCATGTTGTTCAGCAATTCCAACATCAAAAGCCCTATCCGGCATTGCTTTCATCATAATGTTGAGCGAACTACCTGAAGGCATTGCAGGAGTCACACCCACAATTTTCTCGTTTTTCTCAGCTAATTCGACAATAGTATGCCCAAATACATCTTGGTATTTTGGTGGCTGCGGGTCATTTGGCGTAACCTTGATAATCTCTCCCGTATCTTTATTAAAAATTCCGGGTGCATGCCATTTCGTAGGACTACCAGCCTCTGCAGGTGCATAACCTTTACCTTTCTTAGTGATGCAATGGAGGATTTTCGGACCAGGAATTTTACGTAAATCTTCCATGACCTTGGCCATATGAACAACATCATGACCATCTATTGGACCAAAATATCTAAAGTTGAGGCTCTCGAATAAATTCGAATCCTGAAGTAAGGCAGCTTTAATTCCATTTTCAACCTTGGCTACGATGTCACGGGCATCAGTGCCGAACCGACTCATCTTACCTAGCAAATGCCAAACCTCATCCTTTACCTTATTGTAGGCGTGAGAAGTTGTAATGTCCGTCAAATACTCCTTCAGCGCTCCAACATTCGGATCTATACTCATACAATTATCGTTGAGCACTACTAAGAGGTTTGTATTTTCGACACCAGCATGATTCAAACCTTCAAACGCTAAGCCAGCGGTCATTGCTCCATCACCAATTACAGCAACATGCTGACGGTCAAGCTCTCCTTTTGTGCGGCTAGCCACTGCCATTCCAAGAGCGGCAGAAATTGACGTAGATGAATGACCTACACCGAAATTATCATATTCACTTTCCTTAATTTTAGGGAACCCGCTTATTCCCTTGTATTTCCTATTCGTATGAAATACAGATCTGCGACCTGTTAAAATCTTATGGCCATAAGCTTGGTGCCCCACGTCCCAAGCAATTCGATCATGAGGTGTATTAAATACAAAATGCAGCGCAACGGTCATCTCAACAACGCCTAAGCTAGCGCCAAAGTGACCGCCCTTTTGGGAAACAACATCAATTATAAAATCTCGAAGATCGTCAGCCACATCTGGCAGCTGGTCTACTGTAAACTTATCTCGAAGATCTTTTGGAAATTCAATTTGAGATAAAAACTCGCCTGCTGGAAAAACTTGATTTGACATATTCGTTCTTGTGTGTGATTGACGCTATTAACAGTTTATCTATTGATTTAGTTCAGAACGGTTAATACGCTCATTTCCGTAACTGGTTTTGTCAATTTTCATTAAACCGCAACTTTTGCTAGGATACTTTCAAACATCTTTCGCCCATCTACATTGCCCAATTCTTCATCTGCGGCTCGCTCCGGATGTGGCATCATCCCGAATACATTTCTTGCCTCGTTGCAAATGCCCGCAATATTCTCGATTGCACCGTTAGGGTTTGCATCTTTTGAAATCTCACCATTCATCGAGCAATACTTAAACAGAATTTGATCATTCTCAGTGAGGCAATCTAATGTTTCCTTTGGTGCAAAAAATTTCCCTTCGCCATGAGCAATTGGAATTTTCAAAACTTCGCCCTTTACAATTGTCTGGGTGACCAATGAATTGGATGTTTCAGTTCGTAGATATACATTTTCACAGATGAACTTTTGACTATCATTATGCAGAAGGGTTCCGTCCAAAAGGCCCGATTCACAGAGAATCTGAAATCCATTACAAACACCCATGACATAACCGCCATTATTGGCATGGTTAATTACTGACTCCATGATTGGTGAAAATCTGGCAATTGCTCCTGACCTAAGGTAGTCACCATAAGAGAAACCACCTGGAACAATAATGAAATCGCAGCCTTTAAGGTCCGGATCTTTGTGCCACAAACGTTCGACTTGTTGGTCCATTATGGATTCCAAAACATAAATTATGTCTTGATCACAATTCGATCCTGGGAAGGTAATTACGCCAAATTTCATGCTCTTTAATTAGACTTCAAAGGTAGAAATACCCTTGAAAGCCTACATAGCAATCACGATGTTTATCGCAGCTACAATGACTTGTGAATAGAACAGCAATCTTGTAACCCATATTGACTTTGCATTTGTCATTGCTCGTGCATTTAAAACTACCAACGGAACCAGCGTCAAACCAGCGAAAAGACCCACCGGCAAGAGGAAAATGCTTAAAAGCGAAACAAAGGCAAACAGAATCTCAAAACGAAGCATCTTTTTCTCCCGCACATTGAGAGATTTAGCTTGTAACTGCACAAAGGTGATATTCAGGAAAACCAAGAAAACCAAGCTTACAACGGGTATAGTCCAAGTTATGGTCGAAAAATTCATGCTCAATTGACTAGAAATCAAACCTAAATGCTCTGGCCAAAAGATGTAAAGAATGGCAAGAATAAAATATACGGGAGTTATAAATCCGATGATTAACAGCATTAGTCGTTTTACATTAAACTGTCCTCCAATTACTAACGCCAAGACAATCGACACTAAATGAATCGCGTAACCATTGCTGAACAAGGTTAAAAACCCCAAAATAAATGCAGCATTAAATATTGAATTCGCAAGACGCCTGCCATTTAGACAATTAAGGCATTGGCTAATAAAAAGCACAAAGAGTAAAACGGAAGACCAGAAAGTGACATTCTGAAACGATAATGGAATCAGAAAAAAACTGATCGAAAAAGCAAGTAATGGGAGGTTTGACAGCTTTACGATTAAGGATTCCTCACTTACTAACCTATTCAAATAAAGCATTGTAGCAATTGAGAGTACTACTGATATAGATCCATTTAAAATTTTCGTGTAAGACCGTAATTCAATATCCACGATTGTATGAATTGCAGAGCTATCATGAAACTGAGTAAAAAGTGAGTCACTGAAAACTGCCAAGATTGTTGCACCAACAATTACGATTATCGGAGAAATAACCACCAAATAGCCATCATTTCGTCTTAAATATGCTATCAATTGAGCATGTGTTTTGGCAAACTTAACTTCTGATGATGTTGGAATCGAACAAGTTCATAAATTCGCGTAAACTTTTTTGACATTATGAACCTGAACGATATACTTGAACCGATTGCTGAATTATTTTCTTGGACATTCGGAATTTTGGAGGCGCTTGGAAATGGCTTCAACTGGTTCATCATTGCGGTCATGTCAATAATGGGAATTATTTGGATTAAGAAAATGGCTGACTTCAACAAGGAAGCCAAGGAAAACGGAACTCTTAAGTAGTCTTCAATCCTCCTTATTCAAACAAGACGCTTCAAATCGAAGCCTATATCTTTTCTGTAAAACATTTTTTCAAAGTAGATCTTACTGGCCTCAGAATAACTGGTGGTCAACGCTTGTTGAAGAGTTTCACCATATGAGGTAACTGTCAAAACGCGGCCTCCAGTCGTGGTGATATTCGATCCATCGTTTTTGGTGCCCGCCTGAAATATCAGTGAGTGTTGAATCTGATCTAATCCTAAAATTGTCTTTCCTTTCTCATAGGCTTCTGGATACCCGCCTGAAACCAGCATAAGGGAGGCGACCGCTTGAGGGTATACTTCTAGGTCTTTTGACACTAACTCCTCACCACCGCAACTCCACAATATTTCAAGTAAGTCCGACTTAATTCTGGGCATAATACTCTCCGTTTCAGGATCTCCCATTCTAACATTGTATTCTATTACAAGAGGGTCACCTTTCACATTCATTAACCCAATAAACACAAATCCGTTATATGCGATGCCATCAGTTTGTAGACCAGCTATTGTCGGTTTTGTTATCCTCTCCTCGACCTTTTTCAGAAAAGCTTCATCGGCAAATGGCACTGGTGATATAGAACCCATACCTCCTGTATTCAAACCTATATCTCCCTCACCAATTCGCTTATAATCTTTGGCCGATGGCAGGTTAACAAAAGTTTTACCATCCGTCAAGACGAATGCACTCAGTTCGATGCCATCTAAAAACTCCTCAACAACCACAGTTTCACTGGCCGACCCGAATTTACTTTTGACAAGCATATCTTCAAGCGCCAAATGAGCTTCCTTTAGACTCTCGATTATCAACACTCCCTTTCCGCCTGCTAAACCATCTGCCTTCAATACAAAAGGAGGATTCATCTTATGTAAAAAGTCCTTTGCTTCTTCGAGCTCTGTTGAATTAAAGACACCGTATTTCGCTGTAGGAATCCCATGTTTCGCCATGAATTCTTTAGAAAACGATTTACTACCCTCTAATTGAGCGCCTGCCCTTCCTGGGCCAATAATTCGAACATTTTCAGTGTCAACATCTGACTCAATATATTCACGGATTCCTTTTACCAAGGGCGCTTCAGGCCCAACAATCAATAAATCTATTTGATTGTCAATTATTGCTCTTTTGATCTCGGGAAAGTTGGTCTCTCCTATTTCTAGGTTGGTTCCAACTTCGGCTGTGCCCCCATTTCCAGGAGCTATGTATAGTTGATTCAAAGATTCACTTTGAGCCAGTTTCCAAGCGATAGCGTGCTCTCGTCCGCCTCCACCTAATAACAGAACATTCAGTTTTTTCATGGTCTTTCTTACAAGCCTTGCAAAGGTTAACACTTCTATTCCTAATCATCCATTGAACTTTTCAAATGAAACAGTTTCACATAAAAAAAGGGATGCAATTGCATCCCTTTCCTCTCTTTCCACTTAGAGCTATTTCTTAACGCGCTTTATGCTACAGCCTATTGACTTAGTAATATTTGGAGAAATCTCTTTGTCAGCAGCCATTGCCGTGATAGCATCCGCTAAATAGCGCTCTTGAACGTCAGCCTTGTTCTCGCTGTTATCGTCAATTGAACCTCTATATGCCAACATCGCATTCTTATCAAACATGTAAACATGAGGTGTTGTGCGCGCACCAAATGCATCAGCTACAACATGATTCTCATCCACTAAATACTTCATTTTATATCCTTCTGCCTTGGCATGTTCCTTCATTTTAACCATTGAATCATCCCCCGTGCGCTTGGCCTCATTGCTGTTGATAAGTACCATACCGATATTATTCTTTTCGCACATGTCATAGATTTCATTGTACCTATTCTCCCATTGAATGACGAATGGACATGTATTGCAGCTAAAAACAACCAAAAGACCGTTGTCCTTCATTTCTTGTCTTAAGAATGTCTCGCTACCATCAATATTCATCATGGCGTGTTGCGACATTGGAAATGGGTCGCCAATTTCTACTTGGCCTTCACTTGGTTTAGGGGCGTCCCATGAGGTAAGAGATAATCCAGCAATCATCATCACTGTAGCTATAGCAGCTCCTTTAAAAATATTTATCGTAGTCATTTTTTATTGTTTTTCTGTGTCTATTTCAAGACGATAAAAGTAATCTAAGTTGCTTTTGTTCAATCTATATATCCAGCACGCAAAGCATACCTGATTAAATCGGCAATATTATGAACCTCCAATTTCTTCATCAAATTCGTTCGATGTGTGTCTACTAAGGTTCGATGTGAAATAAAAAGCTTGTCGCCAATTTCCTTATTGGAATATCCTTGAGCTATCCACTTTAAAATTTCTATTTCTCTCTCGGTAAGGTCATGATTAAGTGCAACGTTTTGGAACGAGGTAGAATCGCTTTTGTTTCCGCTACCTGCTAAGGTCAGTGTTACTTCATCCGAAAAGTATTTGCCTCCGGTTGCCGCCTTATTGATTGCTTTCACTAAATCTTGTTGATCTATATTCTTAAGAATGTACGCAGAAGCGCCTGCAGCAACCACTTTTTGAATCATCCCTTTTTCATTATGCATGGTTAGGGCAATGAACTGCACTTCTGGTTTGATGGCTTTTATCGCCTCTATTGCCTGCAGCCCATTCATTATCGGCATATCTATGTCCACAAGGGCAACATCAATTTGAACTGATTCTATAATCTGGACCAATCGTTTGCCATCATTCGCTACAGCGATAAATTCAAATTCATCCCGTCCGTTTATCAAAGCCTTCAATCCATCAAGAACCAATGGATGGTCATCTGCCTAAGCAATCCTTATCATGCTGCTAAATTAAAACGACCCTCTTATATAGCCGATTAGATTCTAGGATATTATGCTTCACGTCTGAAAGCGGATAGCATTAGTTTCGCAGCTACAACCAAAATGAAAACTCCAAAGCAACCAACTCTGGCATTCGTTTATGTCATTTTATTTGTGAGCATAGCCTTCTTGCTGTATTCAAGCCAATTTATGCTTTGGCAAAAACAAATTGCTGGCAGCGGTGAAGACGGAGCTAAGAATTATTACACCGTTGCTTATCAGCTTGAACATGGTCAAACAATAGGGCATTTTGAAGGAATGAATTACCCCTTTGGCGAACATGTAGTATTTACGGACAATCAACCAGTAGTCACATCACTTTTAAAGCTCATTGGGGGCAGCATAAATTGGATTTATTATCTCGCTCTTTTCTCTGGTTTAATTGGTGGTTGGTGCTTTTTCTTGATTGCTCAAAGTCATAAAGTGGATTATCGATTTGCAATGTTGGCAACCCTCTTCACTATGCTTCTCAGTCCACAACTCTTGAGGTTAGGAGGGCATTATTCTTTGGCGTATATAGGGATAATTCCAATTTTCATTTGGACCATATATAATTCAGAGCGGCATCAGATAAAAAATATACTGGCGCTGGTTGTCGTGACATTATCAGCGTTTATTCATCCATATTTTATGATGATGCTGGTCCTTTTTTGGGGTTGCTATTTATTAATAACCCTGATAAAATCGCAAAAAACAAAGGAATTGAAATCATGGACGAAGACTCTTTTGTTGCCACTTGCACCTGTCGTTTTATTCCAGATTATTCTTTTGCTTACCGATTCAGTTTCAGACAGGCCCACTTCTCCATTTGGATTCTTGAACTATAGAGCGACTTGGTCGTCCATTTTCCTCCCTCTTGATTTCGGTTATTTCAAGCCAATTTCAAGCGGTTTACAGCAATCTCAAGAAGGAGGATCGTTCATTGGTTGGTTCGCCATACTCGGCTTAATTGCAGGTATTTGGAATCTGGTGAAGGCTAGAAAGCTAGATTCATCTCATACTTTGCTGTTGGCCGCAATCCCAATTTTATTCCTGTCTGCAGCCTTTCCTTTTTACATATGGAAATTCGAAAAGCTTTTGAATTACCTCGGTCCATTGCAACAGTTCAGGGGAATTGCCCGCTTTGCATTTGTGTTTTATTACGCAGTCAATCTTTTTGCAATCATCCAGTTTAGCAAATTGATTTCGTCATGGAAGCCAATTAAAAAGGGAACCTGTCTATCCATTGTCTTGCTAGTATTTGCTCTAGATATTTGGAGTCTTCGAAATCAAGTAATAGATCAAACAAGTTCGGGTTCGAATGCATTTCACTCAGTTCATTTGGATACGGTCCTTGAAAAGGTAAACGTGAGTCAATTCCAAGCGATTATTCCACTAACATATTTCCATGTAGGTTCTGAAAACTTCAGAACCAAAGAAGTTCAGGGTGTTCGCGAAATGAGCTTTGCCTTAAGTCTAAAGACCGGATTGCCATTGACCGGTGTTCAAATGAGTAGAACATCTATGAGCCAGACCATGATGCAGCTAGAGTTTATGTCTTACTTAGGTCGCACACCTAAAATATTTTCAGAGTACTCTAGCGATAAAGCTTTGCTTTTGCTTGTGAAAGATCACGAAACGTTGTCAGAATCGAGTTTATCGTTGATCGAACATTCACAACGCATTGCCTCAATTAACGGATATACCCTAAGGTCATTGAAGTTTTCTGAGATTCAGAAAATAGTTGATCATAACCGCAGCGTAGTTTTGTCCAAAAAGGATTCAGCGAATAAAATCACTCCCCTCTACATCAATTCATTTGATTCGGATTCAAGGCAAATGAGCTTTGCTGGACCCAGCGCCAAACAAGTTCAACGCATTGAATGGACAGACCTTATTGAGCCTGGCTTAAACCTTGATATAGAAGAACAATATGAATTAAGCTTCTGGTTTTATGCAGGAGATCAGCATTCAGTCAATACCCAGGTTTGGCTTTGGGAGCGAAACCTCGCAGAAGAAGATGTGCGTTTTGAAGTGAGCGAAGTTGGAGACCATTTGGAACAAATAGTGGGCGATTGGATCTTATGCACCATACCCTTAAGCGTTTCAAACTCAAAGAATAAAATTCAAATCATGCTCCATCGCGATGGCGTAAATATGGATATTTGGTTCGATGAAGTTCTATTGCGAAACATCAAACATGACTACTTCAAGAAGGGGCCATTGAACCTAAATAATAGATATATCGAACTACCACGCTGACCAATTGTTAGTGCTGATATTATTACGAAATGGGAAAAACGACAGTATTACTTGTAAATCTCGGAACGCCAGACGATCCAAGCGTAGGAAAGGTTAGAAGCTACCTCTCACAGTTTTTGAATGACCCTCGTGTTATTGACATCCCATGGTTGGTCAGAAAAATCCTCGTGAATCTGATTATTGTTCCATTTAGAGCACCAAAGAGCGCCAAAATCTACCAAGACCTTTGGACTAAAGATGGTTCGCCCATTATGACCTATGGCGAAAGTGTGAAGGGATTATTACAAAAGCAACTTGGTGAAGATTATACTGTGGAGTTAGCTATGCGTTACAAGAATCCGAGTGTACCATCCGTCTTAGAAAGAATTAGAAAAACCAACCCGAAAAAAATCATTGTACTGCCATTATTTCCGCACTATGCCAGTGCTAGTACTGGTTCAGCTCTACAAGCCGTGATGGATGAAATCGGAAAATGGTGGGTTATTCCTGAGCTTTCTATCATCAGTCAATATTGGGATCACCCTGGTTATATCAAAGCATTTATCGAGCGAGGCAAAAAATATGACTGCAAGGACTATGACCATGTCATTTTCTCATATCATGGATTACCCGAAAGACATGTTGACAAAGTCTATGATGACGGATTGTGCAAGGACCGGGATTGTTTGCATGAAGTGAATGATGAAAATCACTTCTGTTACAAGGCAACATGCTATGGCACCACAAGATTACTCGCAGAAGGCCTCGGTATACCCGAAGACCACTATACTGTGAGCTTCCAATCGCGCTTAGATAAAAATTGGATCGAGCCATTCAGTGATAAAGTTGTTGAAGAAAAGGCAAAGGCTGGCGCGAAAAAACTACTCGTTTTCTCTCCTGCATTCGTAGCCGATTGTTTGGAAACAATCATAGAAATTGGAGATGAATATCAAGAGTTATTTGAAGAGCATGGAGGAGAAAAAGTCCAATTGGTTGAAAGCTTAAATGATCATCCGCTTTGGATTGACGCTCTTGAAGATTTGGTGAAAACACACTAAATGGATCGGGTATGGAAACAGTTCGACACAAACAATTCCATAGCCGAGCGCCTAGCGCTTTGGTCTAGTAAGTCAGAATTCGGATTTTGTTTTAGAGGCGATGGCTGGGGAGCAAAGAATAATTCCAAGTTCGCTGCACTAGCCGGAATCGGAGTATTTGCAAACTACTCCGGCACATTAAAAGAGGCCTCAGATTTTGTTGACCAAGCAAATGATTACGTTTTCTCAAGTTTGAGTTACAACCTCAAGAATGAACTTGAAAACCTTTCAAGTAATAACCCGACAAGCATAGAAATAAAACCTTTTCTGTTAACCATTCCGGAAGTTGTTGTTATTGAGGGTGAAGGTCAAGTGAGGATTGGAATCCGAGGCGAAATTCTATCCCAAAAAGCGCATGAGGATGTTCTAAGCGATATTGAAAATATTAAATCCAATCCCAGTCAACAACAGGCATCAAAGCCTAATCTTAAGTGGTCTCGAAATGAATATCTGACCAAAATTCGCAAGACTAAGGACTACATACAGCTGGGTGAAATCTACCAAGCAAATATTTGTCAAGAGATAAATTGGTCGCAGGCACAAATTCAACCAGCACTTCTTTTTAATCGAGGTTATGAAAACAACCCAAATCCATTCTCCGTTTACGTCCGATTAAACAATAAGCACATCCTAAGCTGGAGTCCAGAGAGATTTCTAAGCCTTAACGACAGAGAAGTTCTTAGTCAACCCATGAAAGGAACCGCACCACGGGGAATTGACAAAAAAGAGGACGATATGCTTAAAGCCCAATTGGCAAAATCAGAAAAAGATCGCAGAGAAAATGTAATGATCGTGGATATGGTGAGAAACGATTTGAGCCACTTCGCGGAGAAAAAAAGTGTTCATGTACCCGAGTTATATAAAATCGACACCTATCCAAGTGTGCATCAGATGCATAGTACGGTTAAGTCTATATTACGAACCGAGGTTTCACAATTCTCAGCCCTCCTCAAAGCATTTCCAATGGCAAGCATGACAGGCGCTCCGAAGGTCAGAGCAATGCAAGTTATTGATGACATAGAATCAAGCGGTCGTGGTATGTTTTCTGGATCCATTGGGTTCTTTGCACCTAATGGAAAAGCGGACTTTAATGTCGTAATCAGAACTCTAATTTATGATGACATCAAGCAGCTTTTATCTGCTCATGTAGGTGGAGGAATCACTGCTCTGAGCGATGAAGAAAGTGAATATGAAGAGTGTTTGGTAAAGCTAGATCCGATCCGAAAGTTGCTCTATGAAATCGAGAAATGAGTGCGTATCTTTGATAGATGCAGACCACTCACGACCACATAAATACCCTAAATTTATTTGACTCATCTGACAAAATTCTTGTCGCCCTTAGTGGTGGTAAAGACAGTATTGCCTTGGCTCACTTTCTCTATGAGAATGGATATAATATTGCCTTGGCTCACGTGAACTTTCATCTAAGAGGAGATGAATCCGATGCAGACGAGGCCTTCGTACATATGTTTGCCAAGAGCATGGGAGTTCCTTTTCATTTGCACCATTGTCATTTTGATGGAAAAGGCAATTTGCAAGATTGGGCACGAAATGAGCGATACACGTTTTTCGATGAAGTGAAAAATTCAGAGGGCTACACAAAGGTCGCTACAGGACATCACAAAGATGATCAGGTGGAAACGGTAGTTCACAATCTACTGCGTGGAACTGGAATAAAGGGGGTTCGAGGCATGATGCCAGAAAGAGATGGGTTGATAAGACCATTTCTTCAAACTTCCAGGCTAGAAATTGAGGCATATCTAAAAGAGTATCACCTTTCCTTCAGAGAAGATTCGTCAAATGCATCCACCAAGTATGTCAGGAACCAAATTAGGCATAAATTAGTGCCTTTGATTTCACAAATAGGTGAGAATTCACTGGAGAAATTATATACCTCCATTACGCATTTACAATCTGATTCCATTGCGCTAAGTGAATGCATCAATGAAACAATTAGCGCAACAAATACCGGCTTTATAGTAGACCTAAGTGGCTTTTCTAATTCTGCAGGAGCAACAGTGCTCTATCACGCCATTCATCATTTAGGGTTCAATAGGAAACAATGTGCGGATTTAATAAATGGGAATCATAGAGCCATTATCGAATCCAATACTTTCCAGGCTACGCAAAGTACGGATCGAATAATTGTCAGGAAAATAGGCTTTCAGATTCCTGAAGTGACAATGGCGGGAGTGGGGAGTTATAAGCTCCAGGCGAATCAAATTGAGATAGGCGTAAATGAATATGCAGAATCTGAAATGCCAAAGTCAAAATCGCATGTTTGGATGGATCGTGAAAATTTTTCATTTCCATTAATCTACCGAACTTGGACTGAACATGAAAAGTTTCAACCCATTGGGTCCAATTACGAAGTGGATATAAGCAAATATTTGAAAGACAAGGGCATTGATAGGCTCAGCAGACTTGACGTATGTGTGATAGTCGATTCTAAAAATCAAGTTGTTTGGATTCCCGGAATCCAATTGGATGATTCTGTAAAATGCACTCCTTCTACAAAATCTGTGATTACTTTCGAGCTTTCTTAATTTTATCGCATGTCTCACAATTACGCTTTTCTTGAAAACCAATACTTAGGATTTAATCGATTTGGATTGGTAAGGCGCATTGTAATTATGCTCTTTTGTTTCATTTTCTATTTCGCCTCGGATGATATACAGGGCGATACGGCAGACCTTTTCTTCTATTTGGGTTTGGGTATTCTGGCAATGAGTGGTGGCGCAATGCTTATCTCCCACTTAAGCACAAAAGTGGATGGCAACAAATTGATCCTTAGCGGCCCAATGACACATCGCAAAGTTGAATTTGATGTAAGTGGAATAACGGATCTGGCCATAGAGCCTTACTCGAAATTCCTAATGAATAGACCCATGTTTAACCTACACAGGAAAAACGCCCGAAGGTTTTATACTCACGGCAACGGATGCGTTTCTTTCACATCACCAGATGGTGAAAACATAAAAATCGGTACTCAAAGGCCTGAGGAGCTGAAGCGAGCATTAGAAAATGCTTCTAAACAAGAATCTTAAAAAGGCGAAATCGTCAACCCTAAACTAAAGGCATTGATTGCGTTTACTGACTTTCCTTCTTGGAAGAAGGTTGAAAAAGAGTAAAAACCTGTTAACAATACTGCGCCATACCCAACTCTCAATGTTGGTCCATATCTAAACTTGGCTGCGTGTGGATAATAGTATAATTTGGACTTTCGACCGTTTCCATTAATTGTCTTTTCATGAATGTTCAGCAAGTAACCCACCTTCGCACCCACACCTAGTTTCCAGCGATGTTCACGGTTATCCTCTGCCGTTCTGAACCTTAATTCTAAGGGCACATCAACATAATTCAAGGATATTTTGCCTCCATCTTTCACACTGGATGGTTGCTTTGTAAACTTTACTTTTTGGGTGCCGCCAGACTTTTGCACCAAGGCGTCAGTGTAATAATTGTGCGAAGTAAAACCTCCACCAATGGCAAAGCTCACTTTACCATCGCGCCGCAACGGATAATCATACATTAAATTCACAGCTATACCTCTTCCGAACCATTTTTGGTTTACTGAGTTATTCATGCCAATTAGCCGTTCCCAATTAAGATCTACCAGCAGCATGTCTAAGTGAGGTTTCTTTCCCATCTTTGAATTTGACGGCGCTACCTTGGTTGAATCAGATTGCGCAAATGCAGATGAACAAATGACAAGAACAAAAAGAATGGTGCTAACTAATTTCATGGAATACATTTCGCGGTCAAAAGTAACTTCGTCAGTCATAAGTACAACGTTGTATTCCAATTCATCGTCTCCATATTATGCCCAGTAATCTAAACCTCTCTGCACTATTGCTTTTGTGCACATTGGCTGGCCACGCACAGTTCAATGCTGGATACGAATATTCCAATACAGTCCTCATTGTAATTAATGGCGATTCTCTAGGCTCTCCGTGGGCTGGCGGAGTAAACAATCCTCAGTTTAGCCCAATGGACTTTACCGGTGATGACAATGACGAGCTATTCGTTTTTGATCGAGATGGCGCCCTACGCAAAGGATTTAAGTACAATTCGATAAAGGATAAATATGAATGGATCCCAATACTTCCAGAGGATTCCTTATCATTTGAAAGGCATTTTCCGAAATTATATGATCGGGGGTTTTGTCTGATTAGAGATTTTGATGGAGATGGTAAGGCAGACATTTTTACCACACATAATTTCGAAAACATGGTAGTACATCGAAACATTGGTGGTAACGTCCCTTCATATGAAATAGAAATTCAACAAGTCACCTTTAGAAAAGGTAATAATAATCTTGCTGTGCGCTTTGCAAGAAACACGCTACCAGTTGTTAAAGACCTAGATGGCGATGGCGATTTGGATCTCATGTTTTTCCCTGTAAATTATTCAGACATCTGTTCCTTTTCAACCTTTACAAATCAATCTGTAGAGGAGTATGGTAATTCCGATAGTCTCGAGTTCAAATTAGAAAATAGCTGCTGGGGCGAAATTCGAGTTTCGGGCGGATCCCATCCAATACATAACTGGCGCGAGTTTAGCTGTGACACTACTTGCAACATCTTTGACGAACAGAGAGATTTAGACATAACAATGACACAGAATCTACACGATTTAGATGGAGACGGAGCCCTAGATTTATTGGTAACCTATGATCACCATGATGAGCTTTTTGGCATGTACAATGCTGGTTCTTCTCCGGAAGGAATAATTGATCAATCACAGAATGACAATACCTTTCCAAGTAACGATGTGCAGGTCAAGCTGAACAATCAACCTTACCCTTATTTCTTTGATGTGGATCAAGACGGAGATAACGACATGCTAATCGGAGCCAATCAAATCAACAATTTAGATCCGAACGAATATGACACTTCCGATGCTGTAATATCTGACGTCTATTATGAGAATACTGGCTCAGATGCTAATCCTGTTTTTGAACTTCACAGTCGCGGTTTCTTTTCAGGTGAAATGTTGGATGTTGGCATTCGCTCTTACCCATGTTTCGCTGACATGAATGGAGATTCACTGCCCGACATGGTCGTTGGCAACATCGGTTACAACACCTTTAACGCAGCACTTAGTTCTGCTAGGCTGTCCTATTACATCAATGTTGGGACTAAAGGAAATCCGATTTTTAGGCTAGAAGATGATGACTTTGCGAAAGTGAGTGAACTCGGATTACGATCGGCCCACCCTACCATGGGAGATATTGATGGCGATGGTGATACAGACCTGCTTGTGGGTGATCACACGGGGCATATTCAGTTCTATAAAAACATTGGGTTTAGCACAGCTTATTCCTTCAAACTATTTCCCAATTACGAGCAGATAGATGTTGGTGGGGAAGCTCACCCACAGTTGATAGACCTCAGCACTGACGGACGACCAGATATTGTTGCGGGTGATGAATATGGTCGAATTCAATATTTCGAGAACAAAAGCACCTCAAACGAGCCTGACTTTACCAGCAGTCCAACTGTTGAAGACATGGGTGCTATTAATGTCTGGAGCGATTTTGAAGGTAAGGCAGCACCTCATTTCACACGTTATATAGATGGCTCCAGCGACCTGTACTTGCTGCTGGGAACGGGAACGGGTCGCATCAATATTTATGGTCCAATCACAGACATTACCGACACTTTCAACTTAGTTGATTCCATATTAGTAGAAGCTACTGAAACTTCTGTTACAGGTTTTGATCTACTTGGTGATGACCGCGAAGAATTAGTAATAGGTCAGCGAGCTGGAGGTTTATACTTTTTAGAGAAGGTGAATAATACAAGCATTGGATTTAGCGATATAAAACCCATCGAATCTTCACTTAAAGTATACCCAAATCCAACGTCTGCAACTGCCACAGCAAGCATGCCTTCAAGTGGTGACGGATTGGCCCAATTGCGATTAACCGATCTTCAAGGGCGCGTCATACACAGTGAATCGATTCGGGTGAAAGGGAAAATCTTCAATGAGAATATAGACATTCGTACCTATCCAAGTGGCGTGTACCTCGTCTCAGTGATAGAAAACGATACCATTAGGTGGGCCAAACTGATCAAAGAATAAAACTTACAACTCTTCTACTTTTCTGCTGTATTGTAGCGCAAGCCCAGTACAACATAGGGTTTGAGCATTCCACTTCAATCACCTTCAGTGATCAGGGTAGTTTAAGACTCGCAACGACTGGCGGGTTTACCAACCCACAATTTTCTGAAATCCATTTGAATACTGATGGCGACATGGATTTGTTTGTTTTCGATCGAGGAAACGACACCTGGCGCACTTTTCTCTATAATTCAGCTAAATCTCAATACGATTACCATCCTGAATTTGAAGCTATTTTCCCGAGTGGGTTGAACGAACTAGTTCTGCTAAGAGACTATGATTGTGATGGCGACAATGATCTTTTCACATACAACAACGGCAAGTTTCGAGTTTATAAAAATGATGGGGAATTCCCTCCAAGTTTCAAGTTGGAAACCAATGCCATACAAAGTGATTATGGCTCATTAGTTACCTCTGCCTTTATTCTGCCGGGAGATGTCCCAGCTATTTTGGATGTTGATGATGACGGTGATATTGACATACTCACCTTTGGCAATGGTGACTCAGAAAACACCCTGGTATGGCACCAAAACTTAAGTATGGACGTATACGGGACTTGCGATAGTCTTGAATTTCAAGTAAACACAGAATGTTGGGGAGGTTTTCAAGAACCGCCAAATGCCAGCATACTTGAGGCGATTGCGTGTCGACCAGAAATATTACCTCCAACTCCATATAATTATGCCACTCGATTCCATCCTGGCTCTACCGTCCTTTTGACCGATACAGACGGAGATGGAGATATGGATATCGCACTTGGAGATATTCAGACCAAAACCTTCGTTTTTGCACCGAATGTTGGTGATGCGACATCACCTGACATTGATGTGCTGCAGCAAACCACCAATTTTCCCAATTCGAATGATCCCGTCAATATGCAATACATGATTGCTGGTTATGAAATAGACGCCAACCACGATGGTAAAATGGACCTTATCGCTACTACGAACAACAATATGGATAGCTCAAGTAACTCAGGACATACTTGGTTTTACAGCAACAGCAATTCTTCTGGATCAGATTATAGTTTAGAAACAAAACAGTTCCTTTTGGAAGACATGGTGGATTTAGGAACAGGAACTGTTCCCTTAGCTATTGATGCGAATGGTGATGGCCTGGTTGATCTATTAATTGCTTCAGATTTTACTCGCACTCCAACATCAAACAAGCGAAGTAGATTGCATTATTTCGAGAATATAGGAACAGCGACCGATCCAGTTTTTTCACTCGAAGATTCAGATTTTGCAAATCTTTCCAACTTTGGTTTCAATGGTGCAAGTCCCGCATTGGGCGATTTAGACAATGATGGCGATTTGGATATGCTCATAGGGGATGCAAATGGATTTCTGCATTATCTCAGAAATGATCCCTCGGGTGGCGAGGCTTCTTTCACTTTGGTAAATCCAAATTACATGGGCATCAATACCATTGGTCAAAATGCGGCTCCGGAAATAGCTGATGTCAATGGTGATGGATTGCAGGATTTGTTGGTTGGTGAGCGCGTTGGAACCATTGCCTATTTTGAAAATACTGGAACAACAAGCGCACCTCAGTTTAGTCAAGCGGCTACCAATGCAAAGTTCGGGAAAATTGATGTAAGCTTTTTTTGCTGCAACGGTTATGCTGCACCCCGACTTATTGATAACCCTGCCTTTGGAGCTAGACCCTATTTGTTTGTTGGTACAAGTGTTAAACGTATTAATGTTTATGAAATAAGCAGCAACTTAAATGACTCGTTTCACCTGGTGGATTCCATTCTTTTATTAGCGGATAGAGTAACCCCTGCCATTGCTGACTATGACAATGATGAGATCTATGATTTACTAGTAGGAACGGGCGAAGGAGGATTGAAATACATGCAACGTGAAGGGAATTATCCGGTTGGACTTCCATCCATTACTGCTCTCAATACGTCCGCCATGTTGAAGGTTTACCCAAATCCTGCTGCTGATGATGTGCATTTTGAATTGTCCAATCACATGTTTGGAAATCTGCTCATTTACAATAGTACTGGGCAACTGATGAGAACATTGAAAATATCGGAAAGCAGCAGAAACACTATGTCAACAGCAGGTTTACTAAATGGTATATACATTGCCAAATGGAGTGATGACCATAACTACTTGACATCCAAATTCATTGTGAATAAGTGATTCCTAAAACTGCTACGTTTGGCGACCTTGAGTAATGCTTCACATATTGATCTCATTTTACCTGTTTTAAACCCTCCAACAAACTGGGCAGAAAAAACACATGCATCGCATTCTGAACTAGAACGCATCATGAGTGCTAAGGTCAACTTAATCATTGTGAATGATGGGTCTAGCGAGCCGGAGGAGATTGGTAAATTAGGTCAGTTGAACCCAGAAGCCATAGTACTATTCTCTCGTAAGAATTTTGGAAAGGGCCATGCTTTGCGTCTTGGAATTGGCGCGGCAAAATCAGATTGTATCATTTTTACGGATGCTGATTTTCCCTATGAATTAGTCAGTATCAAGGCTATTGCTGAGGAGCTTATGAATGGTGCTGATGTGGCACTAGGGCATCGCGAGCAAGATTATTACGCTAGTGTACCCTGGTTCCGAAAGGGACTTTCCGAATCGTTCCGATTTG
>Ga0257120_1000191_pt1 | contig 49565 bp, 40 predicted proteins | sample SI106_10metaG_FD_190153 | JGI IMG/M metagenome (GOLD analysis project Ga0257120, IMG submission 190153) | Marine microbial communities from Saanich Inlet, British Columbia, Canada - SI106_10 | ecosystem: Environmental > Aquatic > Marine > Inlet | place: Canada: British Columbia | collected...
AATCTAAACAGCGGTCAGCCTGACCTTCAGTTTGCGACTGTGATAATGGTTGATATATTTCCCCAAATTCTTCTTTACGAACAATGATAGGTTTTTTTGGTGGATCGATACGCGCAACATCCACAAATTGGTATACATTCTTAGCCATACTTTACCCCTATCTTATTGTGCTTGAACACGAAGTTCAGCACTGGAGCGACTGATATGCCCCAATAAATTCTTCACATCACTTGTTTTTGGTTTAATTAAACGGAATGAACTTAACATGCCACTGAAATTAGATAATAAATTTAATGAGTGCTCTGAACCAGTTTTTTCATAGTGTTCGTTGATGAGTCCACGTAAATGTTCAGATAAAATACCTTTATCTTCAATGCTCAGTACGTCAACTAACTCAGCGTTGATGCGGTGCTCAATGTCGTTATGCTCATCTAAAATATATGCAAAACCACCGGTCATACCTGCACCGAAGTTCACACCAACACTGCCTAACACTGCGACGATACCACCAGTCATATACTCACAACCGTTATCACCACAACCTTCGATTACTGCAATTGCGCCAGAATTACGAACTGCAAAACGCTCACCAGCACGACCCGAAGCTAGCAATTTTCCGCCCGTGGCACCATACAAACAGGTATTCCCCATAATGGCTGATTCGTGTGCGTCAAATTTAACTTGATGCTCCGGATATATGACCAACTCACCGCCAGTCATACCTTTACCCACATAATCGTTCGCATCACCTTCAAGTGTCATGTTTAGACCGCCGGCATTCCAGACGCCGAAGCTTTGCCCAACGGTACCTTTAAGTGCGATATTAATAGGAAAGTCATCCGCGCCATGATTACCATGTTTGAGCGCAATCATACCTGATAATGTTGCACCCACTGAACGGTCAGTGTTGCGCACAGAGTAACTTAATTTCATACTTGAGTTAGATGCAACTGCTGCAGCCGCATCCGCTGCCATCTTAAGGTTTAAATCACCGTTATCAATCGGGTTATTCGCACCCTCTGAACAAAATAGTTTGGTATGAAGACCAGCTTCAGGTTTATGTAACAACGGAGATAAATCTAAACGCGCTTGTTTTGCGGTTTGGCCAGTTAACAATTCTAAAAACTCAGTTTGGCCAATGAGATCTTCAAACTTACGCACGCCCATTAATGCCATGATTTCACGGATTTCTTGTGCGATGAACTTAAAGTAATTCATGACCATTTCCGGTAAACCGATGAAATAGTTTTCACGTAATTTTTCATCTTGCGTCGCCACACCCGTCGCACAGTTATTCAAGTGACAAATTCGTAAGAATTTACAACCTAATGCAACCATCGGTCCGGTACCAAAACCAAAGCTCTCAGCACCGAGTAATGCTGCTTTAACCACATCAAGACCGGTTTTTAAACCGCCGTCGGTCTGAACGCGAACTTTATGACGTAAGCCATTTTCAATTAAAGCTTGTTGCGTTTCTGCAAGACCTAGCTCAAATGGGCTTCCTGCATATTTAACGGATGTTAATGGGCTTGCAGCAGTGCCGCCGTCATACCCTGAAATCGTGATTAAATCTGCGTATGCTTTCGCAACGCCACAAGCAATGGTTCCAACACCTGGTTCAGACACTAATTTAACTGAAATAAGGGCTTTTGGATTGACTTGTTTTAAATCGAAAATGAGCTGGGCTAAATCTTCAATTGAATAAATATCGTGATGAGGGGGGGGCGAGATTAACGTTACCCCAGGAACTGAATACCGCAGTTCTGCAATGTACTTGTTAACTTTATCGCCAGGTAATTGACCACCTTCACCTGGTTTAGCGCCTTGGGCAACTTTGATTTGTATAATTGTCGCATTCATTAAGTAATGCGGAGTAACACCAAAACGTCCAGAGGCAACTTGTTTGATCTTGGAGTTTTTCTCAGTGTTAAAACGTGAAGAGTGTTCACCACCTTCACCTGAGTTTGATTGTCCACCCAAACGGTTCATCGCAATCGCGAGTGCCTCATGGGCCTCTGGTGATAAAGCACCAATAGACATTGCTGCTGTATCAAAACGACCATATAACGTGTCAGCTGATTCTACTTCACTAATATCAATGCTTTTATCTGCGTATTTTAAGCCTAACAAATCACGTAAATGTGATGGTGAACGGTCATTCACTAACGAAGAGAACACTTTATAGTCTTCGTATTTTCCACTCACTACTGCCGTTTGTAATGATTTCACGACATCCGGATTATATGCATGGTATTCGCCATCATGGACGTATTTTAATAATCCACCGTGGCTGACTGGCTTACGTTTGAGCCAAGCAATACGCTGATTATTCAACGTATCTTGTTGGAATTCTTCAAAACCTGCACCTTGTAAACGGCTAGTCACCCCTTGGAAACATAAGTCCATGACTTCTGCACTGATACCAATCCCTTCAAATAACTTTGAAGAACGGTAAGATGCAACGGTACTGATGCCCATTTTGGACATGATTTTGAATAAGCCTTTATTGATCCCTTTGCGGTAGTTCAACATCGCAGTCATCGCATCGATGTCTAATTCTTTATTGGCAACGAGCTGCTCAATGGTTTCATAGGCTAAGAACGGATAAATGGCTGTTGCGCCAAGTCCAATTAAGACAGCAAAATGATGCGGATCACGCGCCGAAGCCGTTTCTACCACAATGTTGGCATCACAACGAAGTTGCTCATCAACCAGGCGTTTCTGTACTGCACCCACTGCCATTGCCGCAGGGATAGGTAAATGAGATTGTTCAATGTTACGGTCAGAAAGAATGACGAACGCAGCACGTTTTTCACGAACCAGTGCAACAACTTCATCACATACTCGAACAATAGCGGCTTGCAAGCCCTCTTCAGGTAAGTAATTCAGTGATACTTTTTCTGAATAGTAATGCTCTTGGTCGAGCTCACGTAATTGTTTTAAATCCGTGTACATTAATATAGGCGATTTAAAGATAACACGATCAGCATGGCCGCCGGTTTCATTAAAGACGTTTTGTTCGCGCCCTATGCAGGTTGCCAATGACATCACGTGGTTTTCACGTAATGCATCGATAGGGGGATTAGTCACTTGAGCGAATTGTTGACGGAAATAATCATACAAGGTACGTACACGTGAAGACATGACAGCCATAGGTGTATCATCACCCATAGAGCCAACCGCTTCTTGTCCATCTTTGGCTAAGACTTTCACGACTTGTTGGATTTCTTCATACGAGTAGTTAAACAATTTATGAAAAACAGCCATTTGGTCATCATCAATCGCACGTTTACCAATTAATACGGCATCGCATTCTTCGATAGGTTTAAGATGACGAATATGTTCAGATAACCATTCTTTATAAGGATGTTGCGTTTTTAATACGTCATCAATTTCAGTCGAACGCCAGATTTTACCTTCTTGGGTATCGACAGCTAACATTTCACCTGGACCCACACGGCCTTTTTCGATGACATCGCTTTGTTCGTAATCCCAAATGCCGATTTCTGAAGCAAGCGTGATCAGTCCGTCATTGGTTATAACGTAACGTGCTGGACGTAAACCATTACGGTCAAGGTTACAAGCAACGTGACGACCATTGGTCAGTACGATCCCAGCAGGACCATCCCACGGCTCCATGTGCATTGAGTTAAATTCATAAAATGCGCGTAGGTCGTCATCCATGGTCGTATTATTTTGATACGCAGGTGGCACAAGTAAACGCATCGCACGGAACAAATCCATGCCACCAGCTAAGAACAGCTCTAACATGTTATCTAATGAAGACGAATCAGAACCGGTTGTATTAACAAACGGTGCAGCATCTTTTAAATCAGGAATTAATGGCGTGGCGAATTTGGACATCCGTGCTTTAGCCCAATCTCGGTTACCTTTGATGGTATTGATTTCACCATTGTGCGCTAAATATCGGAAAGGTTGCGCGAGTGGCCAACGAGGTAATGTGTTGGTCGAAAAACGTTGGTGGAATACACAAATACTAGATTCAAGGCGATCATCTGCAAGATCTTTATAAAAAGCAGGCAGATCTTTAGGCATGACTAAGCCTTTATAGATAGTCACTAAGCCAGATAAACAGGCTACATAGAAGTCTGGATCGTCCATCAAGCGTTTTTCAGCGCGGCGACGTACCATATATAAACGACGTTCTACATCTGATGTTGGCCAACCGTTCGGAGCATTGACAAACACTTGTTCAATTTGCGGAACACCTGATAAGGCAAGTTCACCTAATACTGACTTATCGACAGGGACTTCACGCCAGCCAGCGACAGTTAGCGTTTCTTTGGTTAATTCTTCATTTAAAACTTCACGCGCTTGTTGCGCTAATACTGGATCTTGAGATAAGAAAACCATACCAACTGCATAGTTAGTACCAAGACGCCATCCTGCTTGCTCAGCAACAGTGCGGAAAAAAGAATCCGGCTTGGCAATTAATAATCCACAACCGTCACCCGTTTTGCCATCAGCCGCGATACCACCGCGATGTTGCATACGGTCAAGACCTTCAATCGCCGTAGTGACCAAGCGATGACTCGCCTCACCTTGGGTGTGTGCGATCAATCCAAAACCACAGTTATCTTTGGAATCGTTTGGGTGATATAAACTCATATGAATCTCTCCATTTTTATTCGCTCAATTGAGCCATGCATTAGCAATGCAGGCATTAGCTAATAAAAAAATTAAAACGACAAAAACCACGACGATGACGTAACATCAGTCTTGGTAAATATTTTTATAAAAGCTTCTTACTGTCATGAGAAGCGTTCAATGTTTGTTCAGTATATGTTGGTCACAAAAACTAAACGTTGGCTCTTTCCATTTAAACCATGAACTTATATATAATGCTATGTAGGGTGTTAACAAGTGACGTCAATGTCGTGTTCGGCAACCAGCAGATATTAGAATTTTTATGCAATTTATCTTAGCGGATGTCATAAAATACTATTTTGTGGCTCATAGATCAAATATTAGTTTGTTTGTCCTCAATAGTAAATAATCTCAATAAAATATTTTACTGTTATATAACAGTGGCTTATCATTATTATGGATATTTTATTACACATCACATCAGAATAAAAAAATTACAATTACCGGAATAATTATCCTATCGCATCCGGTTACATTTTGTTTACAAAATGCATATTTTTGATTATTTACGCTAATTATATGCATAACTATCCTGTTTTGATCACAATGCCGAATGAAAATAATATGTGTCACTAATATCAATCATTGATATGATTCAGGTATCAAGTCATTACGTGTTGTTATTATGCATTCAGAACATTCAACTAACTCATGGGCATTTCGCTTTTCACGCTTTGTGGAACACCATGGAACCGTCAAGCTCAGTTTATTTTTTGTGTTTGTCACATTGGTATTTACTCTTGGCGGGTCGTATATAATTCGCCTAAGTTTGGGCACTGAGCCATTATTGGAAGATTTTGTCAGTGCCATCATCCTCACAATGCTTTCTGCTCCGTGGGTTTTGTTTTTTTTCAGTGAGTTGGTGAAGCAACTGGAATTATCACGCGTCCACCTCAAAGAAGTCATAGAAGAATTAGAACGTCTGCGTGAAGAAGATGTGTTGTTGAATCGTGAACTTCAGAACAATATCAAGCAACTTAATTTTGAAATTGAGCAGCGTAAAGAAGCACAACTAGAGCGTGAGGGGGTGTTTAAAGAACTTGAAATTGAGATCCGCGATAAATCCGAACAAGAAATCCAAGCGCGACGTTTGTCGACGTTGTTACGTTCGATTATTGATGCATCACCAGATTTGATTTATTTCCGTAATGAAGAAGGGCAGTTTGCGGGCTGTAACCGAGTCGCTGAGGAATTAACTGGGCGCAGCCAAGATGATTTGCTTGGATTGACGCCTCACGAAGTCTATGACGAAGAACTCGCCAATCAAGTCGCACGATCAGATAGTGAAGTATTAGAAAAAAATATTAGTGTCACCGAGGAGTTATGGTTACGCTTCCCTGACGGTAAGCATCGTTATTTTGAAATGCGTAAAGTGCCATTCTTTGATCATGAAGGGGAGCGTTTAGGATTACTCGCATTCGGTCGAGATATGACTGAGCGGATTAAAGCTGAAAAAGCCGCTGAAAAAGCCAGTAAAGATAAAACCAAATTCATTGCAACCATCAGCCATGAGTTACGTACACCGCTTAATGGTATTGTCGGTCTTTCTCGCATGTTGCGAGATACAAAATTAAACAAAGAGCAGTTTAAATGGATAAGCACAATTTATGCGAGTGCGATCACTCTTGGTAACATCTTTAACGACATCATCGATTTAGATAAGCTTGATCGTGACAAGATTGAACTCTCATTCAAGACATTATCATTAGAGAAATTCACGGATGAACTCAGTAGTGTCATCGAATTACTCGCAACAGATAAAAGCTTAAAGTTTGTGTCGAAGGTTATCAAACCTATCCCCGAATATGTGCAAGTCGATGGGACTCGATTACGCCAAATCTTGTGGAATATGCTCTTTAATGCTGTGAAATTCACGCAAAAAGGACACGTTAGCTTATCGGTATCAGCGACTACACTACCCGATAAGAAAACTGCTAATGTGTGTTTTGAAATTGAAGATACCGGAGTCGGTATCCCGCAAGCGGATATTGATAAGATCTTTGCGATGTATTATCAAGTGGATCATCCGGACCATCAATCCGCAACCGGCACGGGTATTGGCTTAGCTATTTGTAAAGAAATGGTAGATAGAATGAACGGTAATATTGAAGTCGTTTCTGAAGTTGGCAGAGGCACGCGCTTTATTATCACTATTCCATTGAAAATAAGCCATAAACCTCGTGTTAGAGAAGAACTCAAAGTGAAAGGGCTGAATATCTTGTTAGTCGAAGATATTGAACTTAACGTTATGGTGGCAAAGGCACTTCTAGAAAAACTCGATCAGCATGTCGACGTAGCCATGACAGGTCAAGAAGCGATCGATAAAATCCGCTCCACGACATACGATCTTATTTTGTTAGACATTCAATTACCGGATATGTCAGGGTTTGATGTCGCTGATACGGTTATTCAAGAAGACCTAGTCATGCAAACACCGATCGTAGCATTGACAGCAAACGTGATTAAAAAACGCGAAGAGTATTTGCAAAACGGAATGGACGATATTATTGCCAAACCGATTAAAAAATCTCGCGTTATCAATGTATTAAATGAGCTATTTGGACACCAAGAAGACGTCTTTGAACCGATTGAAATGTCAGAAGTAGAATCTGAAAATCCACTCAATAAAACAATGGATTTGGACTTTATCCAAACGTTAGTTGATACGATTGGACATGAAATGGTAACAACCAGTTTAGGCGTGTTTAAAGATAAGATCCCTGAATACATGGAAAGTTTACATTTGAGTCTCACGGCTAAAGATAAAGATGATGTGTGCTCTCAAGCGCATAAAATCAAAGGTGCAGCGAGTTCGATTGGCCTTACCCGTATTCAAAAAGTAGCGAATGAAATACAACAAGGTGACCATCCAACATGGTGGAAAAACGTCCATGAATGGGTTGATCAGTTAGATGCAGCGATCAGTCATGATGTAGTTGTGTTTGAGGATTGGATCAAGCAACAAAGCTTTGTCGATTAAACTAGGCAGAGGACATTAGCCACTAATCGAGATAGGTGTTTACCCGAGTAAACACCTGCTCAAACCACACTGCAAACTGTTCAGGCTTGGTTTTAAGCCAAGCCTTAATATCATCGCTATGACACCACTGTGTCGCCATAACTTCATCTGAGTTTGGACAGAACTGCTGAATATCTTGCTCTACGAGTAATATATAGTCGTATTCGTGCTCAATGAGCTGATTATCCAAAGCTGCGTGATAAATAAAATGGGTTAAGGTTTGTATCTGAGCGGTTACTGTTATATTTAGTTCTTCTTGTACTCGGCGCTGACACGCTTGGGACAGGGTTTCATCTAAGAGTGGATGTGAGCAGCAAGTGTTTGCCCACAACCCGCCGGAGTGGTACTTGTTCATTGCTCGTTGTTGTAACAGCCATTCATAGCCAGTACGACCATCTTTTGCAGGGCGGCAAATTTGCACCGAAAACGCAAGGTGTAAATCGCCATCAATATGCGCCTGTAATTTATCTTTTGTCGCTACTGCTTGACCTTTCTCATCACATAATACGACATATTGCTTGTTTGTGCTTAACATTAGCGTGTAGGCGTCTCGAGTGTGAGTTCACCGACCGTAACTTGAATGGTCAAAAACGCCTCTTGACGTTGAATTTGAAGTAATATTTGTGTGCCTGGAGGCGTTTCTGCAATCATATCTAATGCCGTTGATGCACCGGATATCGGACGGTTATCAATCGCAAGTAAGACATCATTGACCTGTAAACCGGCTAAATCAGCAGGGCTACCACTGACAATGTTGGCGATAATGATCCCGTCTTGACCTTGATATTCATTACCGGAAAAACCAAGCTGACCGCGAGTTACCTTGCCATGGGTAATAATGTCAGACATAACACGACTAGCGAGTTCATAAGGCACGGCAAAGTTGACCCCATTGACATCACGCACTCTGCGCTGCGCATCAAAGGTTTTAAAGTTGGCATTAGTAATACCCATTAAATAGCCTTCAGAATCTACCAATGCACCACCTGAATTGCCTTGGTTTAACACGGCATCAGTCTGGATAAAATCAACATAATTGGCTAAACCATTGCGTCCTGTTCTTGAAACTATGCCTTGGGTAATGGTTTGTCCTAAGTTGTATGGATTGCCTATAGCCATGACGACATCACCGACACGGGTGCTTGTTTTAGACAGTTGCGGTATAGCATGTAAGTTATCGGCATTGATTTTTAATACGGCTAAATCAGTAAATAAATCATATCCGACAATTTGCGCTTCAAATAAACGGCTATCTTGCATGGCAACATAAATACTCGACGCATTATTGATAACGTGATGACAAGTTAAGATATACCCATCTTCTGTCATGATAACGCCAGAACCTAAATTGGTGCGTTCACGTGAGGTATTACTGAATAAACTATTGGACTCGATACTGACACTGTAGATGTTGACGACGGAAGGCGCTGAACGTGAAATCGCATCATAATATGATTGACGGTTAGACACCGGTTCGCTTTCAAATAGGCGTTTAAGATCAATACCACTGCCTTGTCTTAGCTCTGGTACGAGTAACAGAATAAGAGATGCGACAATCGCACCAATAACAATAGAGCGAAAAAAGAACCAAAGAATACGTTGTCCAGGCATAGCGGTAGTCAATATGTGAATCTTATAATTAGCATAGAGTGTACCACAAGGCGCGGGATATAAAAAAGCTGACGAGCACATATTGCATTCGTCAGCTTAGATATTTCTCCCTTATACAAAGAGAGCTATGTTTACGCTAGTTACTGTCTGATCACTTTCTGATCACCAAGTATAACGTGGTGTCACCACGACGAACATTAATTGCCATGACTTCATCTTCACTATTAGCTAATCGCTCAGTGAGTTCTTTGATGTTATTAACACGTTGACGATTGACACCAATTATTACGTCATCTTTACGTAAACCAAAGCGCAGTGCAGGACTTGCCGCTTCAATATCACTGACGGTTACACCGCGATTACCAGCAATGTCAGTACCATCAGCAAAGGTAGCACCGCTAAAGGCTGGATGGATTTCAGCAGCTGTTTTAACGGTAACACCGGCATCACCTAACGTTACCTGAACCGTCATGACTTTGCCTTGGCGAATTATCGTTAGTTCTAAATCAGCACCAGCGCCCATACTAGCTACTTTGGCGCGTAATTCAGCGAAACTACCTAAGGTTTTGCCATTTAACGCCGTAATGATATCACCCGCTTCGATACCGGCTTTTTTAGCCGCAGAATCTGGTGACACTTCGGCAACAAATGCACCTTTATTCACATCAGAATTGAAGGCTTCAGCCAAGCCCGCATCGACATCATTACCAATAATACCTAATAAGCCACGACGCACTTCACCAAACTCACTGATTTGATCGACAAGGTTTTTCATCATATTACTTGGAATAGCAAAGCCAATCCCAACATTACCTGCATCGCGGCCCGGTGAAAAGATAGCAGCATTGATGCCAACTAACTCGCCTTTAAGATTGACTAACGCACCACCTGAGTTACCGCGATTAATCGCAGCATCCGTTTGGATAAAGTTTTCATACCCACCCATATTAATACCAGTCCGACCTAGTGCGCTAACAATCCCAGATGTTACGGTTTGCGATAGACCAAATGGATTACCAATGGCAATCACGAAGTCACCAACACGGAGTATATCAGAATCGGCTAATGGCATTGCAATGAGGTTTGTCGGCTCGATCTTAAGTAAAGCAATATCTGACTGCTCATCTGAACCGAGTTTTTTACCTGTAAATTCACGACCATCGGTTAAGGTGACTAATATCTCGTCAGCATCTTTAACCACATGAGCATTAGTGACGATATAACCTTTTTTCGCATCAATAATGACACCGGATCCTAAACTACGAAATGGGCGCTCTTGGACTTGCTCACCCTGACCACCAAAAAAGTTACGAAACATTTCAGGCACGCGCTGGCGAGATACTTGTGTGCCTTCAACATTGATACTGACGACAGCAGGCATGGCCGTTTCTAGCATAGGCGCAAGTGACGGCATAGTGTCAGTATTAGTGGCAGAAAAGAATGGAAAGCCAGCAGCCGTAGTTGCTTGAGCCGGCAGATTGACAAGTAATGTTGCACTGACAACGGTGCAGACAACGGCAACTCGTTTAAAAAATAATTTCATAAAAGATAACGCTCCTGTTTAACTAAAATTAAATAATGCTATTTAACTAAACAGAGTCAGCGAAGGGAATTTTAGTTCCCTGTTATTTGGTTTTATTTTGATTACCGTCAAATAAACCTGAACCAGAATTGGAAAAATCACGTGGTTGCGACTCTGCATTAGACTTATCACGTTTTGCTTTATCTTGCATACGTAAATAAGGCGAAGCATGTTCACCAAAAAAGGTGATTTTAGGCTGTTCGTCTTGTGTTTCGTATGACGTCATAATGTAATCCAACTCAGTAATTTGTGATTGTAGTTGCGCACTTTGCGCGTCAATGGCTTGAATTGACTCTTGCGCAGCGGCGAGTTGATTGCGTAATTGTGCAAGCATCACTTTCTCTTGCTCTGCTTTGACAGATTGTTGTTGGCTTGGGTTATCTGACGCGAATGATGCTTTCGCAATAACCAAACCAATAACTAAACCAACAACTAAGAGCGCAACGTAAATAATGATATCTTGCATAAATGACAACCAATAAATTAACAATAAATTAACGATAGCAAATATCTTACGTCAGATCTCTGCTACATGAGTATCATTTCATAATAAAGCAAAAACATTGTAAGATATAGGGCAGTTGTATAAATATTCAAGTCTTAGGAAAACCGTGCCGCAAACCAATAACATGACTCCTTGGGGAAAATACCAAGCCGATTTACAACAAGTTGGCTTTGCCCATGATCTTGCTCAAGAAAATGCCGTCCGTGAGTTACAGCGGTTATACGATGAACTAACGCAACCCTCTAAAAAACTGACATGGCGGGTTAAGATCCGTTCTAAATTTGGTAAGGGGATGTCCAAACCGTCGATCCAGGGAATTTATTTTTGGGGTGGGGTGGGACGAGGTAAAACCTATTTGGTGGACACGTTTTATGATTGCTTGCCGTTTGAACAAAAAATGCGCATCCACTTTCACCGTTTTATGCATCGTGTGCACAACGAATTAAAAACCTTAAGTGGACAATCAGATCCGCTAAAAATTGTTGCCGAACGTCTAGCTGCAGAGACCCGAGTCATTTGTTTTGATGAGTTTTTTGTCTCCGATATTACCGATGCCATGATTTTAGGTACGTTGATGGAGGCGCTATTTGGACATGGGATTGTGTTAGTCGCGACATCGAATATTATCCCTGATGACTTGTATCGCAATGGACTACAACGAGCGCGATTTTTACCTGCCATTGAGCTGATTAACCAAAATACCCGCATCGTCAATGTTGATAGTGGTGTTGATTATCGTCTGCGGACATTAAAGCAAGCTGAAATTTATCACTACCCGTTAGATGCCGACGCATTAGCGAATTTGCATTCGTACTTTACCCAGTTGGCACCTGATGAGGGACGGCACAACACGTCGATTGAAATTGAAAATCGCCAAATTCCTTGTCTCCGTGACGCTGATGGTGTACTCATGATTAGCTTCAGAGCGCTGTGCGATGGACCCCGTTCACAAACCGATTACATGGAGTTAAGTCGCTGCTATCACAGTATTTTAGTTGCAGATGTCGAGCAAATGGGACAGTCGAGTAATGACATTGCCCGACGTTTTATTGCCATGGTGGATGAATTTTATGAACGTAACGTTAAATTGATTATGTCGGCTGAAGTACCGCTAGAAAAATTGTATACAGAAGGGCGCTTGAACTTTGAATTTAGGCGTTGTTTATCGCGTTTACAAGAGATGCAATCACACGATTATTTAGCATCACAACATATTCCGTAGCCGGAACACGACTATTTCGGTTACAATAACCTTATATTGATTTGATAAAAAAGAGAATTTTAATGGGAAGAGCATTTGAAGTCCGTAAAAACGCAATGGCGAAAACGGCAGGCGCAAAAACAAAAGTATATTCTAAATACGGGAAAGAAATTTACGTGATTGCTAAAAGTGGCGGTCCAGATCCTGATACTAACTTGTCTCTTAAGCGTCTAATCGAAAAAGCAAAAAAAGACCAAGTACCAGGTCATGTTATTGATAAAGCAATTGAAAAAGCGACGGGTGGTGCCGGTGAAGATTACTCACCTGCGCGTTATGAAGGCTTTGGGCCTGGTAGCTGTATGGTGATTGTCGATTGTCTAACCGATAATGCTAACCGCACGATTACTGATGTACGTAATTGCTTTACCAAAACAAATTCAAAAATTGGTGCGCCTGGAACTGCTGCGCATATGTTTGATCATGCTGCTGTGTTTGGTTTTGCCGGTGATGATGAAGATCTGATTTTAGAAACATTGATGGAAGCGGATGTCGATGTGACTGATGTTGAAAGTGATGATGGTAAAATTACGGTTATTGCACCCAATACCGAGTTTTTCAAAGTTAAAACAGCGTTACTTGATGCATTTCCTGAACTCGATATTGAAATTGAAGAAATTACCTTTTTACCTCAAGTCGATGCGCCAATCACCGAAGAAGATTTACCGATGTTCCAGAAGTTTATGGATATGTTGGAAGATTGTGATGATGTACAAAATGTTTATCACAACGCGGTGTTACCAGACTAGTAACTAAATAAATCCGGTGCAGTGGTGCGCAAGCGCCACGTCTTTTTAAACCTACTTGTTAGTTAGTTCAGGTTTTTATTTAGTTCAAGTAATACAAGCACAAAAAAAAGCAGTTAGAGTTTCCTCTGACTGCTTTTTTTATGTGCATAACTAAATGTGCGAAAGCGGTTAAGCTAACGCTTAGTTAATAAAGCTTATAATGGTACTACTTTATTTGCACATGGACCTTTTTGGCCTTGGCCAACTTCAAATTCAACTTCTTGACCGTCGTTTAATGTTGCATAACCGCCGCCAGATTGAATTTCAGAATGGTGAACAAATAAATCTTTGCTGCCGTCTTCTGGAGTGATAAAACCGAAACCTTTATCTGCGTTAAACCACTTAACTGTACCTTTACTCATGATGTTCTCTTTTTTACTATGGTGAAAATAAAAATTCTGATTTGCTATCACCATTACAAATCAGACATTGAATCCAGTTGGATTATCGTTTTTTAATATTGACTACTTTTTTTGCTATGTCAAGCAAGTCAGTAGATATATCATCTGCCCCTAATTTGATAAGCTTAGTCACATCACCGGATGAAAATAACGTACCACGCTCAGACATAATATCAAGAGAGCGGACAAAATCTTTTGTCTTACCAGTACTGCCGGTATCGATATACTTGAGAATGATTTGCTCGTTGACACTTGAGGGTGCTTTTTTGAGGGTTGTAATCGTATGACTCAGTGATTGTATCTCTGTTTCTAAATTATTTATTAATTCAGAGATATCAGCATATGCTTTCATTAGGAACTTTACTCGTTGTCCAGTGAAGCCATTGTACATGAAAAAACTAAAGTAAGTAGCATCATTTTCAAAATGATTGCAAATCAAGCAATAATCACGTGAAAAAAGAACGTGTGGAATCCTTGCAGCCTTTATCCTCAATGGCTTTGTGTGGAAATAAATTAAATCCAATAAAAATAATATAATTAGGAGTTTGACTAAAATAGTCTGAAATACAAATTGTAACAAATTTGAATGGTTATCCGCTCTTGGTTTATTTTACACTAGCTGAATATTGCTAGTGCGCTTATTTTTTTACAGGATAACCAATGATTAAACTACATACATTGACCAAAGTCGTGCTTGCCGGGCTCGTTGTGAGTATGACTTCGGCGCATACTGTCGTAATTGCTGCTACGGATACATCAACCGTTAACCAAGCGTCTATTGCACCTATTAATGTTGTCGAGGGGATCACTGAGTACCAGTTAGATAATGGCTTGCAGGTTCTGTTGTTTCCGGATCAGAGCCAAGAGACAGTGACGGTTAATGTGACCTATCGTGTAGGCTCTAAGCATGAAAATTATGGCGAGACTGGCATGGCACATTTGTTGGAGCATTTAGTATTTAAAGGCACGCCGACGCACCCTGATATTCCTGCAGAATTAAGCGCTCGCGGTGCACGTCCTAATGGCACAACGTGGACAGACAGAACTAATTACTATGAGACATTTGCAGCGACGGATGACAATATCAATTGGGCTTTGTCTTTAGAGTCCAGTCGCATGGTGGATTCGTTTATAGCTAAAAAAGACTTAGACAGTGAAATGACGGTGGTGCGTAACGAATTTGAAAGTGGCGAAAATAGCCCGTTTCGTGTGACCTTACAAAAAATGGCGAGCGTTGCCTATGATTGGCACAATTATGGAAAGTCGACTATTGGCGCTCGTGCTGATTTAGAGAATGTTCCGATTGACCGTCTGCAAGCATTTTATAAAAAATATTATCAACCAGATAATGCCACCTTAATCGTTGCTGGTAAATTTGAACCCGCGGTAATGCTCAAAAAAATCCAACGATATTTTGGTCCTATTCCTAAGCCACAGCGAGTACTCCCTACTTTATATACAATGGACCCCGCCAAAGCCGGTGAACGTAGTGTCACTATCAGGCGTGTCGGTGATGCACAGTTAGTGGCTGCTGCTTATCATATCCCTGCGGGCTCTCATCCTGATTTTGCTGCTATGGAGGTGTTAACTAATATTTTAGGCGACACGCCGAGCGGTCGTTTGCACAAATCGCTGGTTGAACAAAAACTGGCTAGCCGTGTATATGGATTTAATTTTCAATGGCAAGATCCTGGCTTGGCGTTTTATTTTGCTGAAGTCGATAAGGCGAATGATATTGATGCAACTCAAACCGCTTTGTTAGCACAAATTGAATCCATAGTAGACAACGGCATTACTCAGGATGAAGTCGATCGGATTAAGCGTAATCTCCTAAAAAACATTGAGTTATCATTTAATTCTTCCGAGCGCATTGCACTTCAGTTAAGCGAATGGCTAGGGATGGGGGATTGGCGTTTGTATTTCTTGCATCGAGATCGCATTGAAGCCTTAACCGTCGAAGATGTGCAGCGTGCGGCTGAACAATATTTGGTGCGTAATAACCGTACTTTAGGGCGGTTTATTCCAACGGATAAACCAGAAAGAGTTACCATTCCAGCGGTTGATTCGGTTGCAGCAATAGTTGAGGGTTACAAAGGACGAGCAGCAATAGCGCAAGGAGAAGTATTTGAACCATCGTTTGCTAACATTGACAATCGAACACAAACTGTTCGTCTTGTAAATGGTACTACATTAGCGTTGTTACCGAAAAAAACGCGTGGTGAGACGGTGGTCGTAAACATGATGATGAGTTACGGTACTGCGAAAAACCTTCATGGCAAAGCGCTAGTCTCTGAAGCGACCGGTGACATGCTAATGCGAGGGGCAGCAGGTCTTTCCCGTCAAGCTATTCAAGATGAATTTGATAAACTTAAAGCCCAAGTGAGTGTATCTGGTGGTGCAGAGTATGCTTTTGCTGGTATTAATACGACTCGTGAAAATCTACCTGCAGTATTAACCCTTCTTACTTCGGTGTTCAAACAACCTAGTTTTGATGAGCAAGAGTTTACTCAATACAAAAGTACCTTAAAAGTCGATGTTGAACAAAATCTACAAGATCCACAACGTTTAGCATTTAATGAATATCGACGTGTACAAAACCCAGTTGCCAAAGGTCATCCGAATTATCAACCGACTTACACCGAGTTATTGGCTGATATTGAGCAGTTATCGCTTGAGGATCTTAAGGCATTTCACCACATGTATTATGGTGCAGAAAATTTGCATGTCGGGATTGTGGGTGACTTTGATGCCGATGCAATCTCGACTCAATTCACCACATTGTTTGCTCAATGGAACAGCAATATTTCATACGAACGAGTTGCGGATTCTTACCAGCATGTAGCAGCACAAACGATTTCGTTCGATACGCCAGATAAAGAGAACGCAACATTTGTTGCCGCGTTAATGTTACCAATTGGTGGTTCTCATGAAGATGCGGCGGCGCTAGAATTAGCTAATTATATAATTGGTGGTGGCTTTTTAAACAGTCGTTTAGCCACTCGTTTGCGTCAACAAGATGGACTCAGTTATGGCGCGGGTTCATTTATGACGCAGTTACCATTGGACGAAAAATCGACATTTGGCGCTTACGCTATTACCGCTCCACAAAATTTAGCAAAAGTTGAAATTGGCTTTAAAGAAGAGATGGCGAGGGTCATCAAAGATGGCTTTACGGATGAAGAAATCGCAAGTGCTAAATCTGGTTTGTTGCAAGATAATAAAATTAGTCGAGCCAAAGACGGAGAGCTAGTATCAGCCTTACGCCGAAATATTCTGCGTAACCGAACAATGCAATGGTACAGTGAATATGAATCACGTATGGTAGCATTAACTGCAAATGATGTTCATAACGTCATTAAAAAATACATGGCTGTTGCAGATTTTACGATCATCAAAGCGGGTGATATGAGTAAAGCGAACGCAGCAACTCAATAAATCTTCGTATGAATAGCTAGCTTAGGTGTGCCTAACAGCGTACAATACTTGTGGGAGTTGGCTAGACAATCGCTGCCTTATACTTGTTATAAGGGGGAGGAAAGTCCGGGCTCCATAGGGTAGGGTGCCAGGTAACGCCTGGGCGGGTTAAACCGACGACAAGTGCAGCAGAGAGAAGACCGCCAACCGGTGTTTCGACAGCAGTTGGTAAGGGTGAAAGGGTGCGGTAAGAGCGCACCGTGTGCCTGGTAACAGTGCATAGCAAGGTAAACTCCACCCGGAGCAAGACCAAATAGGTCTCCATGGTGCGACCCGCATCGGAGACGGGTAGGTTGCTTGAGCCTGTGAGCGATTGCAGGCCTAGACGAATGATTGTCCACGACAGAACCCGGCTTATCGGCCAACTCCCACTTTTATTATAATGTAGTATTGGTTAAATAAATGTTGTTTAGTTTGAACCAAGACCGCTTTTTAGGGTATAAATGTTTATTATTTATATTTTAGGAAAGAGTGATGCTTGAGCAGGAATTAACCAAAGACGACAACACCAATACTGCAGAATCTGTACCTGCAATTAATCCTGAACCATCGCATACTGAGTTTGATTATGACCCAGAAGATGCAGCTAGTATTTTTACTCACCTAAACCAACACTTCACTCTTCAACGACGTGCGTTTGATCAACATCCCTATGAATCGCTAGATGAACGTCAACAACATTTGGCTAATCTAAAAGCCATGTTAATGGACAATTCAGAGGCGATTGTCGCGGCGATTAATACTGATTACGGTAATCGTTCTCGCCATGAGTCAATGTTAGCGGAAATCTTAGTTGCGGTTGACGATATTATTTCTTCACGGAAAAAAGTCAAAAAGTGGATGAAAGTGCAAAAACGTCATGTCGATATCACGATGTTTTTTGGTGCGAAAAACAAGGTCATTCCTCAGCCGATTGGTGTAATTGGTTTGATTATTCCTTGGAACTTTCCGATTAACCTTTCTTTCATGGGTTTGGCTGCCGCATTTGCTGCGGGTAATCGCGCGATGGTGAAAATGTCTGAAAACTCACGCAATTTATGTCAGTTACTGATTGAGTTGACGCCTAAATATTTTACTCCAGAAAAACTCCAATTTTTTGATGAGACCGGCATGGTGGGACAACAGTTTTCCAGTGTGCCATTTGATCATTTGATGTTTACCGGCTCCGGAGCAACGGGTCGTAAAGTGATGGCGAATGCCGCTAAAAACTTAACCCCGGTGACCTTAGAACTAGGCGGTAAATCGCCTGCAGTCTTATGCCCTGATTATGATTTACAAAAAGGCGTAGAGCGGATCATGTTTGCCAAGCAGTACAATGCTGGGCAAATTTGTACTAATATCGATTATTTATTTGTGCACGAATCTCAACTTGAGCATTTTATTCTAGCGGCGACTGAGTGGACCAAAAAACATGTGCCAGATATTGGCTCAGTGGATTACACCTCCATTATCGATGATGTGTCATTTAATCGCGTGTCTGCAACTGTCGAAGATGCTCGAGCTAAAGGTGCACGAGTCATTAATCTCAATAGCCAAGATCCACAAAGCGAGATGCGTAAATTTCCTCTGACATTGATTTTAGATGTCACGGAAGAAATGACTATCGCTAATCGTGAAACTTTCGGTCCTTTATTGTTTGTCATGCCGTACCAAGATAAACAAGACATTGTCGAGTATGTGCAAGCTAAGGATCGTCCATTAGCATTTTATGCATTTACCAATGACTCGCATTTAGCCGATTTTTATATTGAAAACATTATGTCAGGGGGCGTATCCATCAATGATGCCTTGTTCCATGTTGCGCAACATGATTTACCATTTGGTGGTATCGGGCCTAGTGGTATGGGGCATTATCATGGCTATGAAGGGTTTTTAACGTTTTCAAAGTTACGACCTGTGTTCAAGCAGGCAAGCTTTTCAACCATTAAATTTTTAGCCCCACCTTATGGCAAATTAGCAAATAATGTATTAAATACCTTAGTCAAACTTCGTAAGTAACTAAAATTATCGACTGCACTGTTTGCAGGAACTTCGTTGACCGTCTACTGTTAAGGGTAAACTCGAGGTGACTATGCAATGAATATGCAAGCAGCGCAGTTTATACCTGATATTATCGATATTGAAGCCAGTGGTTTTGGTTCACACTCGTACCCCATTGAAGTGGGTATTGTTTCGGCTGATGGTTCACGTTATTGCCGCTTAATCAAACCGTTTGCTGCTTGGCAAAACTGGGATGATTCTGCTGAAGCGGTGCATGGCATATCACGTGATTTATTGTGTGACAAAGGCCACCAAGGTGAAGATATTTGTAACGAACTTAATCGTCTATATGCTAATCGTATTTTATACAGTGATGCGTGGGTGGTAGATTACCCTTGGCTGAGAGCCTTATTTGAGAAATCAGATATTGAGATGCACTTTCGCTTGAGTTCGATTGAACTGTTACTCAAAGAGTCACAGTGCGAACAATGGGCAGATGTTAAACATCACATTGAAACCCAATTACAACTGACCCGGCATCGTGCGAGTAATGACGCGCATGTCATTCAACAAACTTATTTGACGTTGACACAAGTATAATTGCAGCGTTTATTCTAAAAAGGAACATTATGCCTCGTCATTACACATTGCTTTGTGCTGCTTTCGCCGTGGCAAGCTTAATATTTTATAGCACGCTCGCCTTTGCCGATATTAGTAAAGGTGATAGCGCATTAGCCGCCGGTAACACGACCCAAGCGATTGCGTTTTATCAGTCCCAAGAATCCGATATATTAGCCAAAATTAAACTTGCTCAAGTGTATATGAAACTCGATTTGGATGAAGCTGAAGATTGGATCGAGCTGGCGCGCAAACAAGATGACCAAGATCCTCGGATGCATTTTACGCGTGGCAGTATTATGGGGCAACAAGCTGCAAATAGTCTTTTTTCTGCGTTGAGTTATGCTGGCAAATCACTGGATAGTTTCGAGCAAGCAGTGGTACTCGCCCCTACCAATATTGACTATCAATTAGGGTTGTTAAGTTTTTATGTACAAGCACCGAGTATCGCCGGTGGGGATATGGACAAGGCCAAGCAGGTGGCCCAAGCGATTACTGCACTTGATCCGATCGAAGGCCTTAAAGCCAATATCATGGTGTATACCGCTTTAGAAGATAAACCGGGATTAGAGCTGTTGTTACAAGAAGGCTTAGCACAACACAGTGATGATCCTTGGTTTTTATTTAATGCGGGTATGATTAAACAAAACCATCAAGAATATGCCCAAGCGATAGGGCTGCTAAGTCAAGTTCCGTTGGATGCTGAAAATGAAGAGTATCAACAACGGTATTTCTCGGCGCAATATCAGATTGGTAAAACGGCGATCTTAGCACAGGATTTTTACCCTGTGGGACTGGCGGCATTAGACAATTATATCGCCAATGCAGCTATTGGTAATGGCATGCCGAGTATTCATTGGGCAACGTTCAGAAAAGCCAATATTGTGCAAGCCATGGGGGATAAAGTGACTGCAACGCAACTCTATAAGAGTATTCAAGCGAATGATGACAAGCAGCTCAAACAAGCATTAAAAAATGTCCTCAAGCGCCTAAGCTAATGATGTCATGATCCCGTTGGTATTTCATCCAATCTATTCACAACTCGATTTGCCATACAGGCACCGATTTCCCATTGAAAAATACCAAGGAATTTATGCTGCGTTAATCGCGCAAGGGGTTAATGAAGCTGACTTTTACACACCTGAGCCCTTAGATCCAATCAAATTAAGTCAAGTTTATGACCACACCTATATTAACGAGCTATGCAGCGGTCAGCTCGATCCTAAAGCGATGCGACGCATTGGCTTTCCTTGGTCAGAGCAACTGATCCAACGCACATTAACAGCAGCCGGAGGTACAGTGTTAACGGCGCAACTTGCCCTTGAGCACGGTAAAGCACTGAATTTAACGGGAGGCTATCATCACGCGTTTGCCGATTTTGGTTCGGGCTTTTGCATGGTTAATGATTTGTATCTTGCAGCGCTCACTATGCTCACTAAACCGGGTATTGATTCGGTGTTGATTTTTGATTGTGATGTGCATCAAGGGGATGGCACGGCAAAGTTAGCCCAAGGTAATGCAAATATTTTTACCGTATCGATACATGGTGAAAAAAACTTTCCACATCGTAAACAAGTTTCAGACATGGATATTGGTTTGGCCAAAGGGTCGGGCGATACTGAGTACCTAGAAACCGTCGATAGTGCGTTGTACTTGGCATTTATTCAGGCTCGTCCTGATGCGGTGATTTATGATGCGGGTGTGGATATTCATATTGATGATGATTTGGGACACCTAGCTATTACAACTGAAGGCGTGTTAGCACGTGATCGCATGGTCTATGCCAAATGTGCTGCGGCAGGTGTGCCCGTCGCGGCTGTGATTGGCGGCGGCTATCAACGTGATATTGATGCGTTAGTCGATGTGCATATGCAGCTATTTCGGTCTGCTGGAGTGGTGTAATCAAAATGATTGCATGTTGTTGTGCACTAAGCTACACTAAACATTCATGCCGTTTAATTTTTTATCTCAACCTATCTAGCATTCACTAGACTCGGCGTTAACTCAGTCGCAAACCCATCACAAGGAACTTTGTACTATGGATATTAACCCGGATTTTTCGCATACGTTACAACAACAAATTGATGATTTACCTCATGCTCAAAAAGAGCGTTTAGCGTTTATCGATTTTAGTCTGCAGTATTTTGGTCATATTTCTAGAACCGAATTGATTGCCCGATTTAGAACCGGTTTAGCTGCTGCAACCCGAGACTTTGCTCAATATAGAGCTATTGCGCCTGATAATTTAGTGTTGATCCATCAAACCAAATCCTATTATCGCAAGTCTGAGTTTACCTCTGTGTTTGTGCACGAGCCGCAACAAATTTTAACTGCGCTGTCACAAGGTTTTGGCAATGGTATTGCCAGTGGTACGTTGGCCTCAGAACAATGTTTTGATGCTGTTCGCTTAATTCATCCTGATGCAGAGATTATCGCAGCGCTGATGCGTGCAATCCATCAAGGTAGTGTCATGAATTGTCAGTACGTGTCAGTAGCATCTGGGGAAGGGGAACGAGATCTGGTCCCGCACTCGTTAATTAATAATGGGCATCGTTGGCATGTGCGTGCTTATGACAGAATGCATCAAGCTTTTCGTGATTTTGTATGCACGCGTTTTACTTATATTGCTGAGACGGATGAGCCGGTTAATCCACATGAGCGGAGTGTCGCCGATACACAGTTTAATGAATTCGTGACGTTGCAATTAGTTCCTCATCCGAGTTTAAGCTCGTCTTTGGCTGTTGAAATGGACTATGCGATGGTGGATGGAAAAGTTGATATTCATGTTCGTGCCTGTGTGGCGGCATATGTGTTGCGTCAATGGCAAGTAGATTGTTCCAAAGGAGCACGCTTTAGTGGTCAAGGTTGCCAATTAGCCTTAGCGAATTTAGCAATATTACAGACAATAGAAAACGTAGCTATTGCCCCAGGAGCAGGTAAATAAGTAAAAACTACTGGTGATTCAGTGTGTTGCTGGAATGTCATTCAATTTTATAACTAATGAACCGTTACTTACTATATTAATTTAGCCTTTAGATTAATATTGGTGAAACTTTTTGGGCGCTTTCTGGTCTAAAATCTGAATGAAAAATAAAGAGGTGAAACATGCAATTATCTCCGAATCAACGTTTTAACGAAGCTTTAATTAAGACAGCTGTATTGTTGTATCAGGTCGATGGGTTGGTAAGTTTAACTGAACAAGATTATCTAGAAGAATTGATTAATGATTTAAAATGGCAAAGTCCGATTTGTAAGGATGCCTTTTTGACCCAAGCTATACATGAAGCCAGAGTGGCTAATGATACAGGTGATGCTTTCGAGTTTTTAAAATCTCAAGCTGATGAGCTTAACTTTGATGCTGCAAAAGTGTTAGAAGTAGCAATGGGAATAACGGGTGTTGATGGAGAGCGTTCTGAACATGAAACTGAGTTGTTACATTATTTAACGCATAAATTATTAGCACGCGAACTTACTATGCCGCATACCGTCGCGCATGCGTCATAGGGTTTATCGTTATTTTTAAACAGCAATCTATTTGTTAGATTGGGTTTTGGCTGACTGTTCTGATGCAGCTATTAATTTGGCTTTAGCGACCATCTCACGTACATCCGTTAGCAATGCCTTAGCATCATACACAATCCCATCTTTTATGGTGTAATCCACACCACCTGCTTGGATCGGCTCATTTTGATCATTTAACCGATAATGGCCCGTACCATACAACACCTTGAGATTATGAATGGGGTTTTCTTTAATGACCACCATATCGGCTCTTTTGCCAATGGTGACTGAACCAATTTGATCATCCAGTCCTAAGGCTTCTGCACCATTTAAGGTGGCTGCTTGAATGACTTCCCACGGATTAAAGCCTGCTTCTTGTAATAACTCCAGCTCAGCAATATAACCAAAACCATAGATTTTGTAGATATAACCAGAGTCAGAGCCTGCGGTGACTCGTCCACCGTGATTTTTAAAATCATTTAAAAACGCCATCCACTGCTGGTAGTTGTTACGCCACTCTATTTCTTCTTTAGTGCCCCAATCAAACCAATATGAGCCATGAGCATAACGCGAAGGAGTAAAAAAATCCCACAAGGTCGGTAAGGTATACTCTTTATGCCACGGCGCACTGCGTTCACGCATGAGATCGCGACTGGCTTGATATATTGTCATGGTGGGATTGATAGTGAAATCTAATGCGATGAGCTCATCACGTACCGCATTCCATTTATCTGACCCAGGTTTAGCAGCTTGCGCCCACAACTTACCGGCTTCGGCAAAGCGGTGCTGCTCATCATTGTAGTTGTAAGTAGCAGGATAATCTTGAATGGTGCGTTGGGTAAATAACGCTTCAGGTAAGCCGTACCAATGCTCCATCGTAGTTAAGCCTAAGCGCGCTGAATCCAATGCATTCATACTTTTTACGTTGAGCTGGGCATGATGCATCATCGTGCCTAAGCCTTGCTGATTGGCTTCGTCTAATGCTGCTTCCATGACATTACGGGTTGCCCCAAAAAACTTAATGCCTTTGGCCCCTTTTTGTTTAGTGGCCTTGACCCAATCACGAGCTTGGTCAGCATTATAAATTGGTTTGTCACTACCCATACCAAAGCCTAAATACGGAATGATGCGCGGGGCGACTATGGTGTTTTGTGCTGAGCGCTCAACATGATCCATAACCCAATCTAGTCCATTAAAACTGCCTGGTTCACGTACTGTTGTGATCCCATGTGCCAGCCATAACTTGAACACATACTCAGCGGGAATATCATCAGCCGAGCCGCCAATATGGCCATGCATATCGACAAAGCCCGGCAGGACATAATAGCCCTCAAGTGACATTTCTTTGGTATTGCTATCTGCGACAGGACGACCTTGGGATTTAATTGGCACACCGGGGTGACCAACCGAAACGATATTGGTGATGATGTTGTTTTCAACGACGATATCTACCGGTCCTCTGGTCGGTGCACCTTCGCCGCTAACGAGGTTAACGCCACGTAAAATCAGTTTAGTGTAGGGCCCTTGGCCTTCTTGGACTGATTTGGTAGGAGCGGAAGCCCCGGCTTTGGCATATACCGGCGCATTCAATGCGCTGAACAGCGTGATGATGCTGACCAGCACGCCAACCTTGCCGAAACTGGTTAACTGTCGTTTTAGGCGAGACGTAGTGGTCGTGTTATTTAAGTGTATGGGCATAGTAATTCTTCTTCTTTTTCTTATTATTAAGCGACATTTTATCAGTCAATTAGTGCTAGTGTCGCGGTTACCAACTTACCAATCCCGGCATCGGCTTCAACCAGATTTGATGCCAACATATACGCAGGTGTTGTTACGACTTTGTGAGTGTTATCAATCACAATATCGTCAACCGCGCACGCGACATGCACACTGCCTAATCGAGTGATGGCCGCTGCGGTGTCAGCATCATTACCAATGGTTACTTGCACCTTGGCATCGGCGCCGTAGACCATTGGGATCATCGCTGGGGCAATACACATATAACCGGCAGGTTTATTGGATTTGGCAAACTGTGCACAGGCATCAAACATGGCATTGTTGATGGTTGCATCGGTACCTTTGATTGCAAAATTACAGAGATTTTTGGCTGCACCAAAGCCCCCTGGAACGATCAACGCATCAAATTCGTCGGCATTGAGTGCTGTTAATGGCTCGATATTGCCGCGGGTAATACGCGATGCTTCTACCATGACATTGCGCGTCTCAGGCATTTCTTCACCGGTCATATGATTGATGGTATGGAATTGCTCTTGATCAGGAGCAAAGCACTGAACTTGCGCACCGGCTTTGGCGAGGTGTAATAAGGTGAGTACCGCTTCATTAATTTCTGCACCATCATACACGCCGCATCCTGCTAAAATCACTGCTACTTTTGCCATGTTAGTTTCTCCATATAAATAGGGTCAGTTCCAAATTAATACCAATTTTAGTGTAGCGAATCTGTGATGTGTTGACTAGGTTTTTGCGCGTAATCGTTGACGGATAAATGTGGATAAGGTTTTACTCACTTCTGGGTGTTGAGTGTCGAAGTTAAATAAGCAAATATTGATTTTGCCAAGTTTAGGCAATAGTGGACTGCGGATAATTTGTAGCGCATCGGGAACGGATGAGCGTGCCAGAGGCGTCACCCCTAAGCCTTGTTGCATGGCAGCAATTAATCCGTATAAATCAGGATTGGTGTAGCGAATTTTCCACATTTGGGTTTGCTGTTTGAGTCGTTCAATGGCTCGACTGCGATACACACACCCATCAGGTGCAAGCACCAATGACAACAGATCGGGTTTAATCGGGTAAGAATCATCTCCCACCCACACCAGTTCATCTTTGCGAATGACTTCACCGCTAGTGGGTTGATCGGGGGGGACCAAAGCCAAGACCAAATCAAAATCATCTTTATGTGCGGTGGATAACAAATGCCGTGACAATGCAGAGGTAACATCCAATGATACATCAGGGTAGCGTTGAGAAAACTCACCAATCAAGCTAGGTAATAAGGTCGATGCAAACTCTGAGGGGATCCCTAAGCGCAGACGCCCTTTGAGGGAATTGGCTTGGACACTTTGTAAAATCTTGTCATTGAGAGCTAGCAGCTCGCGTGCTTGGGTTAAAAACCATTCACCATCAAGCGATAACACATGGCGCTGTCCAGATTTGGTAAAGAGTTTTTTACCTAATTGGGTTTCGAGTTTTTTGATTTGCAATGAGATAGCGGGTTGGGACCGGCCAATGACTTCACCTGCTTTGGCATAGCCGCCAAAATCATGCACAGTCACAAACATGCGCACGGCATCTAAAGAGAGTTGTTGCATCTATAGGTCCCTATTTAAGTAGATTGCGAATATAAGGTAAGCTGATGTTAGGTTGAGTATACATTTAATAAACTTATATATAAATTAATCTTTCAAATTAGATTTACGGCTTTCACATCGCTAGTATCAATCCATAATATGGCATTGGGTCAGCACCCTCAACAACAGGCATAGACATGACGAATAAGACGGTATTACACGCAAAACACCTAGAAGCGGGCGCTAAAATGGTTGATTTTTTTGGTTGGGATATGCCAATTAATTACGGTTCGCAAATCGAGGAACACCATGCAGTGCGCCGAGATGCCGGTATGTTTGACGTATCGCACATGACGATTGTCGATGTCAAAGGCCCTCAAGCTCAAGCGTATTTACGTTATTTATTAGCCAACGATGTGGCGAAGTTACAAGACAAGGGTAAGGCACTCTATTCGGGCATGCTGAATGAAGCCGGCGGTGTTGTAGATGACTTGATTGTGTACTTTTTCGACGATACTAACTACCGTTTGGTGGTTAACTCAGCGACGAAGCAAAAAGATTTAGATTGGTTAGCGGCGAAAGCTGACGGTTTCATGGTGACCATCACTGAGCGTGATGAGTTTGCGATGATTGCAGTACAAGGTCCTAATGCCAAAGCCAAAGCGGGGCAGTTGTTTAGTGCGGCGCAAAACGAAGCCGTCGCAGGTATGAAGCCGTTTTATGGCGTACAGGCGGAAGACTTGTTTATTGCGACCACCGGTTACACGGGTGAAGCGGGTTATGAGATCATGGTACCGAATGATCAAGCGGCTGATTTTTGGCAAGCATTATTAGAATTAGGTGTTGCTCCTTGTGGATTAGGTGCACGTGATACATTGCGTTTAGAAGCGGGCATGAACTTATATGGCCAAGATATGGACGAGACGATTTCGCCACTTGAAGCCAATATGGGCTGGACGATTTCATGGGAGCCACAGGATCGCGATTTCGTCGGTCGTGACATATTAACTGCACAAAAAGCGGCGGGTACTGACAAGTTAGTCGGTCTGGTTATGCGTGAAAAAGGCGTATTACGCGCCGGCCAAAAAGTAACCGTAGCCGGTGGTGAAGGTGTTATTACTTCTGGAACGTTTTCGCCAACATTAGGGCATTCAGTGGCACTTGCACGGGTTGCCAGTTCAGTGACAGATCACGCCGAGGTTGAAATGCGCAAAAAGTGGGTTACAGTAGATGTAGTTAAGCCCAGTTTTGTGCGTAACGGCAAAAGCGTTTTATAAGTATTTTAGTATAGATTTAACACATTTAATTAATGCCTGATTCAAGTTCAACATACAGAACTTGAATCAGGTAGAACAAACAAACCAACATTTAGGAACGATTATGAGCAACATTCCAGCAGAATTACGATATGCAGCTAGCCACGAGTGGGTTCGTCCAGAAGGTAACGGTATTTTCACGGTAGGCATTACTGAACATGCACAAGAGTTATTAGGCGACATGGTCTTTTTGGATCTGCCTGATGAAGGTGATCAAATCGCAATGGGTGACGATGTTGCCGTTGCTGAGTCGGTTAAAGCGGCGTCTGATGTTTACGCGCCTATCACAGGCGAAGTTATCGAAGTCAATGAAGATTTAGAAGACTCACCTGAGCTGGTTAACTCTGACCCATATGGCGACGGTTGGTTATTTAAAGTCAAAGCTGACGATATCAGCGAAGTTGAAAGTTTGTTAGATGCAGATGGATATGCAGAAAGTATCGAAGACGAGTAAGTCTCGAACATAAAATAACGGTGGCGTCTTGTCTGTTTGCCGTGGACAAGATGCGATCAGATTTGGTGACAGTACTCAATTACTGTTTCTGGAAACTGTTAATTCAAAGAAGCGCTTAACTTATGCCATTTAGTAACATATCACTCAATGAACTTGAGCAACACAACGATTTTATCCGTCGCCATATTGGCCCTGGCCGTCCTGAAATTCAAGCGATGCTTGATGTGGTTGGCGCGGAGTCTTTAGACGATCTTATGACGCAAACTGTGCCTGCGAGCATCCGCTCGGAAGGACTGAACGTCGGTGAAGCCTTTACCGAAGTGCAAGCCCTTGCTGCGTTAAAGGACATCGCGAGTCAAAACCAAATCAAACGTTCTTTCATCGGTATGGGTTATTATAATACGCATACGCCGAAGGTGATTTTGCGTAACGTACTAGAAAATCCAGGTTGGTACACGGCTTATACGCCTTATCAGCCAGAGATTGCACAGGGCCGTTTAGAAGCGATTTTGAATTTCCAACAAACCACGATTGATTTAACCGGAATGGAGCTTGCTTCTGCCTCGTTGTTAGACGAAGCGACGGCAGCAGCTGAAGCAATGGCATTAGCCAAGCGTGTGTCTAAAAATAAAAAATGCGATGCGTTTTTTGTTGCTAACAACGTACACCCACAAACCAAAGACGTGGTACAAACTCGCGCTGATATGTTTGGTTTTGAAGTGATTTATGGTGATGCGATTAATGCAGCAGAACACAATGTTTTTGGGGCGTTGTTACAATATCCTGGTACAGAAGGAGAGCTAAACGACATTTCAGAGATCATTGCCGCTTTGCAAGCCAATAAAGCGATTGTATCGGTTGCAACTGACCTACTAGGTTTGACCTTGCTTAAGCCACCTGGCGAGCTAGGCGCGGATGTGGTCTTTGGTTCAGCGCAGCGTTTTGGTGTACCTATGGGCTATGGCGGTCCACATGCGGCATTCTTTGCAACACGTGAAAGCTATAAGCGTTCATTACCCGGTCGTATTATTGGTGTGTCAAAAGATACGCGTGGTCGTCCAGCATTACGCATGGCATTACAAACACGCGAACAACATATTCGTCGTGAAAAAGCCAACTCAAACATTTGTACCGCTCAGGTGTTATTAGCAAACATGGCGTCTTTTTATGCGGTGTATCATGGTCCAGTTGGCTTGAAGCAAATCGCCTCACGTATCCATCGATTAGCGAATATCTTTGTCACGGCGTTAAATGCAGCGAGTGCTCAGGACGCGAGTAAAGGCGTAAGCGTTCGTCATAATACCTTCTTTGACACGGTAACGGTCAATGTAACTGATAAAGCGGGTATTATCGCCGCGGCTGAAGCATTAGACATTAATTTACGTACTGATCTGAATGGTGCGGTATCGGTTGCTTTTGATGAAACTTCTACACGAGAAGACTTAGCTGATTTGTTATCGGTATTCTTGGGTGCTCAAGCTGATGCCGGTTTTTATGCTCAGACGATTACACAAATTGATGCGCAGTTAACCCAATCGGGTACTAAGGGCATTCCAGATAGCTTGGTTCGTGAAAGTGAGTTTTTGACGCATGAAGTGTTTAATTCATATCACTCAGAAACAGAAATGCTACGTTATATCAAGTCACTCGAAGACAAAGATTTAGCTCTTAATCACTCAATGATTTCATTAGGCTCATGTACGATGAAGCTCAATGCAGTAGCGGAAATGATCCCCGTGACTTGGCCTGAGTTTGGTCAATTACATCCATTTGTTCCTTTAGCGCAAGCCGGTGGCTATAAGCAGATGATTGATGAGCTGTCAGATTGGTTAATTGATATTACCGGTTATGATGCAATGTCGATGCAGCCTAACTCAGGTGCACAAGGTGAATATGCCGGTTTGTTAGCGATTAAACGCTACCATGCAAGCCGTGGTGATGATCATCGTGATGTGGTGTTAATTCCACAATCAGCGCACGGGACTAACCCCGCGTCAGCGCAGATGGTGAGCTATAAAGTGGTCGTGGTCAACTGTGATGAAGCGGGTAACGTGGATTTAGTAGATTTACGCAGCAAGGCTGAAGAAGTCGCTGATAACTTAGCCTGTGCTATGATTACGTATCCATCGACGCACGGTGTGTATGAAGAAACGGTCAAAGAGATCTGTGACATCGTCCACGAATTTGGTGGTCAGGTGTACATGGATGGCGCGAACATGAATGCGCAAGTGGGGATCACATCGCCAGGCTTAATTGGCTCAGATGTATCACACTTGAACTTACACAAAACATTCTGTATTCCACATGGTGGTGGCGGTCCAGGCATGGGTCCGATTGGTGTTAAAGCGCATTTAGCGCCGTTTTTACCAAATCACTCACAAGTGGAAGTGGTTGCCGGTGGTACCGGTGAACAGTTAGGTGCATCTGATGCGCGTAATGGTGCCGTATCAGCAGCGCCGTGGGGCAGTGCATCAATATTGCCGATTAGCTATATGTATATCAAAATGATGGGCAGCGAAGGCTTAAAGCGTGCAACAGAAGTGGCAATATTAAATGCTAACTATGTCGCACAGCAACTTGAAGCGCATTATCCTATTTTGTACAAAGGGATGAATGGCCGTGTCGCTCACGAATGTATTATTGATTTACGTCCACTCAAAGAAGCCTCTGGCGTCACTGAGATGGATGTGGCTAAGCGTTTGAACGATTATGGTTTCCATGCGCCAACGATGTCATTTCCTGTAGCAGGTACCTTGATGATTGAACCGACTGAATCTGAGGCGAAAGTTGAGCTAGATAGATTTATCGAAGCGATGATTGGCATTCGTCATGAAATTGCTAAAGTGCAATCAGGTGAGTGGGATGCGATTGATAATCCATTACATAATGCGCCGCATACGTTGGCTGATATCTGTGATGCTAACTGGGAGCGCAGCTATACGCGTGAACTCGCAGCGTATCCAGTGGCAGCGGTAGCTCGTAATAAGTTCTGGCCATCAGTGAACCGTATCGATGATGTGTACGGGGATCGTAACTTGGTATGTAGCTGTCCTGATTTGGATAGTTATCGAGAAACCTTGGAAGAGTAGTTAATTACAATTAAGATTGTAAATAGCTAAATATGAGAAAGGCGAACCAGAGATGGTTCGCCTTTTTCATTAGTCTGTGTGGTTTTACAGGGTGGACATTTACGTGATAACAGCTGACTCTGAGCCTGAACCGTATCGTTAAATAAATAGAGAAATAGTTTAAAGTCGTCTTTAAATATTGTCATGGCTCGATAAAATTGGGCCTTACTTTACACTGATTGTTCTTTCACAAGATTGAGCTTCCCTTTAAATGACTTATTTAAATCTCTATTGTAAGTTACAGTGTAACTGCTAAAAGTGTCTAGCAAAACCTGGGAAGTCCAGACTATTACGCTACTTGTAAAATGGTTCTTGCGAGTTGAGGTTGATAATGCTCTCTAAGTTTCAGAAGAACTAGATATTTAACGACCACCTAACGTACATTTTAGATAGTTTGAGTTGATTAAAATGGCTAATATAGGGAACATCCTATGATATTAAAGCGAGCAAACTATGAAAGTCATCACAGCAACAGATACTAAAAATGCCTTTGGCGAGCTATTAATGGGTGTCCAGTCATAGCCAGTTTCGATTGCTAGAAATGGCAAAGAACAAGGGGGCCTGCGGTCTAGTCGTGAGTATGGAATCGTGGCTATCCAAGATGGCTGATCAACTGGTATTGCAGGATATTTAGGTATAAGTGAAATTAAGAGAGCAACACGCTCTCTTACGTCTGATGACAGTCGCTCAAAAATTTAATCAAGTACTTGCACATCAAGGTATTGTACAGCTTGTTGAGTGGTTAAAATCAATGTATCACTACCACTCTCTAAAACCACGCTTCTTGCATATCGACTGTTACACGGTTTAGACTTATCAATAATTCAGCTTGAGTCTTTATGCGTGGTAGTTCCCAGTCAAAACAAAACTTAGCAGCCTGTAGCTTACCTTTATAATATGCTTTATCCTCGTTAATACATGCGGCTGACGCCAGTGCTTTTGCGGCTATATCTGCTTGTCTTAGCCAGATCCATGCGACGGTCACTTGCCCAAACATATCTAAATACGCAGTCGCATTTGCGGTAGCCACATCCGGATCTTGTGCTAATGCTTGAGTTAATGAAGTCGTGACATGGTGCAACAGTTCACAGGCATCTTGCATCGGAGCAATGTATGGATGACAAATGCTATTGCTCTCAATTTGTGTGCATGTTGCTTGGATCAATGCAATAAATTCTGCAAAATTTTGTCCCTGATTAGCCATCACTTTTCTACCGAGTAAATCGAGCCCTTGGATGCCCTCTGTACCTTCATGGATGGGGTTGAGACGATTATCCCTAAAATACTGTTCAACGGGATATTCACGCGTATAACCCGCGCCACCGAGCACTTGGATCGCTAGGTCGTTAGCTTTGACACAATACTTAGAGGGATAGCTTTTAACAATAGGGATAATCAAATCGAGAATTTGCGCTGCATACTGACGTTCATCTTCGGTTTCAGCATGATGGCTATCTTCGAATAGCTCACTGGCATACAGGCACATCGCTAATGCCCCTTCAGAATAGACTTTTTGTGCTAGCAGCATACGTTTGACATCAGCGTGTTCGATAATTTTTATTTGAGTCGATTGTGCTGATTTATTTGAAGGTTTACGACCTTGAGGACGTTCCTTTGCATAGTCTAATGATGCTCTAAAGCCTTGATAACCAAGCACAGCCGCCCCCATGCCTACACCAATACGCGCCTCATTCATCATCTGAAACATATATTTAAGACCACAATGAGGCTCACCGACTAGATAACCAATCGCACCGTCTTTTTCGCCAAAATTAAGCACGGTTGATGTTGTGCCGCGATAACCCATTTTGTGAATCAATCCTGCCAATGCGACATCATTACGTTCACCTAATGAGCCATCAGGATTAACCAAAAACTTCGGGCAGATAAACAACGAGATACCCTTTGCACCACTTGGTGCCCCTTCGATTTTGGCCAGTACCATGTGCACAATATTGTCAGTGATGTTTTGATCACCACCTGAAATATACATTTTATTGCCAAATATACGATAACTGCCATCATCAGCAGGCTTCGCGATGGTCTTTATATCAGCAAGTGCTGAGCCTTGGCCAGGCTCTGTCAACGCCATTGTTCCCGCAAAACGACCATCTTGCATTGGTGGTAAAAACGTATCCCGGTGAGCTTGACTTGCAAACGTACTAATGAGATTGGCTGCACCTAAGGTCAAAAAAGGGTAGCCTGCTGTGGCAATATTCGCTGCGTTGAAATACGCCATAGATGCTCTGAGAACCACTTCAGGTAATTGCATGCCGCCATCGTCAAAATCATAGTGGGCTGCAAAAAATCCCGCTTCACTAAAATGATCCCATGCCACTTTGACTTCTGGAATTAACGTGACTGCTGTGCCATCAAATACCGGCTCGTTAGCATCGCCTTTAGCGTTATGATTTAAAAAGTATTTTTCTGCGATAGTCTTAGCTGTCGCAATGGTTGCATCAAATATTTCACGAGAATGCTCGGCATATCTTGCGCGTGACAGAACCTTTTGTGTATTCAAAAATTCGTACAATATAAATGTAATTTCGCGGTCGTTTAAGATGGGATCCGTCATAAAATATAGCCTTATTTCACACAGCTGATGCAATGCGTAAAGTAGTGGTGGGTACAATACGAATGAAAAGAAAAATTGATTATTATATAAAAATATTAGGTTGTATTAAAGATAGTAGGGGAGTTGAGCTAATCATCCAAGTTGATAGATTTTATTGATGATAATAAGTTGTGTTGATAGACGGGGGGAGAGAAGAGTAAAGACAATGACTCATACTCACGGTACAATCTCAATATGTCAGTGAACCAGCCGTGAACCGTGTCTACATCCAATTATTTATCCGCTTATTCAGTCCAATTACAAGACCAAATAGCCCAATTACTTGAGCAAGATCGCCTTACCGATTACTTGCTTCAAAAATACCCTACGAGTAACAATGTTCCCAATGACGGTGCGCTGCGTGAGTATGTACTTAATATCAAAAACCAATATCTCAAAAAATCACCGCCGCTGAGCAAAATCGTTTTTGATAAAAAAATCCACGTGGTAAATAACGCTCTTGGTTTGCATAGTTTTGTATCTAGAGTGCAAGGCGGTAAGCTAAAAAGTAAAAATGAGATCCGTATAAGTACGTTATTTAAACATACCCCAGAGGCATTTTTGCAGATGATTGTGGTACATGAGCTGGCTCATCTCAAAGAAAAAGACCATAACAAAGCGTTTTATCAACTTTGCCAACATATGTTACCCGAATATCATCAGATAGAGTTCGATGTTAGAGTATACTTAACGCATCTAGAGCAAAAAGGGGAAGTGTATGCACATGCTTCACATCGCCCCAAATTAACGCGTTGATAATTGAGAAAATTATGAATTACCAATTTGTGTGGGATATAGAAGGTACGCCTCAAGCCGAATTTGAGATGGGATTTGAGTTGTTTACGCAGTGGTTTTGCGATGAAATCGGCACTGATACTGCCAAAATAACCGAGCTTAAGACATTGATTAGCCAGCTCCAAGACGGCGCTATTCTTGAGCACATCATTAAAGGCAATACGCTGACAATGATACTCAATCAGGATGAGATTGAAATCACCGCTGACAGTTTACAAGCTGACATCCCCGATGCCGATGATATGCCAGAAGGGACTGAAATTAGTGATGATGGCTGTATATCGGGCTGTGGCTTAGCAGATTTTGTCAGTGTCTTAGATTCGTGGGAAGCCTTTGTGGGATAAAGGGGATAAATAGGGTCCTATTTATCCCTATATGTTAAACATTAGCAACGAATGGAATCGTTTATGCGCAGCACTCATCATTATTTTAATATCTTTACTGCGCCACGTCGTGCGCCGCTCCTCTATGCGATAATCTCTGGATTACTTGCTATCAGTATGATCAGCGTGATTATTGTCGCACTAGAACAGCAAAGCCGCGAACATATTGAACGTTTAACGCAAAGTACCGCAAACCGTGTCGCTGTATTGATCCAAGATGGACTTCAATTCCAACAACAGAGGAGTATCGCCGATGCGTTTGATGTGATCCCTGCTTATTTGAAACTTGACCATGACTTTGTAGTTACGATTGATGGGCAAGTGGTTTATTCCTCTGAATCAGCTGTAAATGACCAGATCCCGGTAGCGACTAGTTGGCAGCATGAAGTCACTTTTTTAATCAACCAACAACTCTGGCAAGTGGTGAGTCAACCGAAAGCGGATCTGTTGTATCGCTCGCATTATCGTTTCTTTGGGATTTTGGTATTACTTGGTCTTTTAGTCAGTGTGACTGTCGCTTTGGCGACACTTACCGCTTTATCAGTTATTAGTGAGACCAGACTGTTTAAGGATGAGCGAAACAAAGTCCAACATTTACTCAACATTCTACCGGGTATGGCATACCAGGCTTATAATTCAGCAGATTGGCCTATAATTGCGGTTAATGATGGTTGCAAGGACTTAACCGGCTACTCCCGAAACGCCTTAATGCAAGGGGAGGTGTTGTGGGGCAGTATGATTCATCCTAATGATTATGAATACGTCAACCAATGCGTCTCTACCGCTGTTGAGCAACAATCTATTTTTGAATTGGAGTATCGCATTATCACTAAAGATAACCAGACCAAATTAGTCTGGGAGCGAGGGGAGGCGGTCTATTCAGTGGTGCATCAATGTTTGATTTTAGAAGGTTTTATTACTGATATATCACAAAAGAGAGTGGCAGAAGATCAAATGCGCGAACATGTAGAGCATATGGCCTATATGGATAGATTAAATTCATTAGGAGAGATGGCTGCGGGCATAGCGCATGAGATAAACCAACCTTTAGCGGCGATTTCTTTGTTTTCTCAATCGGGAAAACATTTATGTCAAAATGAACAATATGGTCGTTTGCCGAATATTTTTGATCAATTAAGTACGCATTCTCGTCGTGCCGGTGCCGTGCTAGAACGCATGCAAATGATGACGCATCAAGGTGAACGACTCAAGCAAATTGTCGATAGTAATACCGTCATTAGCGACGTAATCAAGTTAATTGAGTCGGATGCGCGCATACTTCAGGTCACGATTACACGTGTCGATTGTGCTACCGCTACTCAAATATATGTTGATCTCGTGCAGATCCAGCAAGTGCTGTTAAATTTATTGCGAAATGGGATGGAAGCGATGCAATCTCTTGCATTTTCGCATGGTAACACCATCGAAATTAGTTCCGAATTACAACACCCAGTAAATACAAGCCCGACTTTGATTAAGTTTGCGGTAAAAGACACCGGAGGTGGTGTCGATAAAGCAATGCAAGCGACGTTGTTTGATGCTTTCTCTTCTACCAAACCCAATGGCATGGGAATTGGATTATCGATTTCTAAAACTATTATCGAAACACATGGTGGGCGACTGCAATACCGGCAACATGGAGCTTTTGTATCAGAGTTCTATTTTACCTTGCCGGTATATGTTGGAGTCAGATAAATGGGGTCAATTATGAGCTTGGGTACGCGTTTGCGTTTTTGAGGCTTGCGAAATCATTGAAACGCACACCTTGCTGCTTCATTACCTCATTGATTTTGTCACTGATCAGCTGACGAATGTAGAACGGTTGATTAGGGACATAATGATGAATCGTATGGGTTTTGCCAAAGTTAAAACAAAAAAGGTGAAACGGTATAAACAACCGACTCGTCAGCACATGCGTTTGTTCAAATACGTTATTGACGCCGCCATAGTAATGCATAGATGAAGTCACAAAATTAAGTGAGCTCGAGCGAATAATATTAGGCACTACCAATACGACCATCAAAAACTCAAACACGTTCATCACAGATAACGCCCAAGCAGGTGCGTTGGAGGCAACAGGTAAAAACAAGTCAGCAAGATGAAAACCAATCACGCTATACAGGACAATAAAGTATGATGTCGTGATCGGAAACCCAGCGTTGAACACGCGAGAAAAACTGAAGTTTTTGATTTCTTTGCTAAATCGTTTGCTGTTGATTAACAACCCCAGCAAACCATCAACGATGACCAACGCACGCAAGAATGGATTTTTGATGCCATTGCCAACTAGACGTTCTTCTAGATCCTGTTCAGTGCCTGACACGATGTGATGTTGCAAATGAATTTTACGACGGAACCAAGGATTAACCGTGTTTGGACGCATTATCCACACCGTCAACATCATAAAATTTTGCACCCAGCGGTTTTTGGCAAAATATTGATTGTGGATCAAGTCATGCTCCAACTCATGCGAGATGGACGTCACCATTGCGGCTAAAACGATACACAACCATGCCGGTATCATCGTCATATAGTACAAACTACCTAAACCAATTAATGCCCCTAATGACACTAACATCAAGAGCATACCAAGCATGTTTTGATGCGCAAGAACTGCATACTTAGCACGCAGGTTCTTTTCTTCTGAGCGAATAGCGGTAATGATCGTTCTAATACTGTCTTTGGCAGATTGGTTGGTCATAGTTTGTTTAGTTTGCATATATAAATTTCGATGAACAAATGATATAACATTTTTACCAAAACCCGAAGTAGTCATATCTTAGATTAAGGTCTATTGGATAATTAAAACGGCAACCAAAACTTACGGTTTAGGGATTTAGGTATAAATTAAACCGCGCCTCACCAGCCATTTTTCTATTTCTACACAAATAAAGAGGATAGCTGAGATAGCTACACATATACCCAGTTCGGGTAACGGAATTGGTTGAGTGTTGAATAACTCATTAAAAAATGGGATATAAATCAACGCCAGTTGTAACAGAACACTGATAGTGACTGCAATGACCAAAAAACCATTGGTCCATAATCCTTGACTCCACAGCGAATCCATATCGGAACGCACCGCCAAACTATGAAATAACTGAGAAAAAACCAATACGGTAAAAACGGAGGTTTGCCAGTATTCATGTTTTTGTATCAACCCCCATTGTAATGTGCCAATACACAAAATACCGATGAGTACTCCGACCCAAATAATGTGCTGCCACATGCCATTGGCAAAAATACTTTCGTTTTGTCCTCGCGGTTTGTGCTGCATAATGTTGCGTTCTGCTGGCTCTGCACTAAATGCTAAGCCAGGGAGTCCATCGGTGACCAAATTAATCCATAAAATATGGATCGGCAGTAACGGCATCGGCATCCCTAATATTGGTGCCATCAGGATCGTTAATATCTCTCCTGCGTTGGAACTCAACGTATATTTGATAAACTTTCGGATATTGTCATAAATACGCCGACCAGCTGCCACTGCATTGACGATGGTCGTAAAATCATCATTGAGTAAAATCATGTCCGCGGCGCTGCGGGCGACATCCGTGCCTTTTTGTCCCATCGCAATCCCAATATTTGCGTGTTGTAGGGCCGGCGCGTCATTCACCCCATCACCCGTCATGGCCACAAAATGACCTTGTTGTTGCAGGGCACGTACAATTCGGAGTTTTTGTTCCGGAGAAACGCGCGTGTACACCTGGGTATGCAGGACGATGTCCAATAATTCGGTATCACTTAATTGGGCTAATTCGTCACCATTGAGTGCATTGAGCTGCGCATCATTAAAGTGCAGTTGACGTGCAATGGCCAGTGCAGTGCCTTTGTGATCACCAGTAATCATCACTGGCGTAATACCCGCAGCCACACAACTACTGACTGCTGCAGGCACTGCTGGGCGGACCGGATCCGTAATTGCTACTAAGCCCAAAAAGTCTAATTCGGTCTCCACGTTATCGAGATCTGGTAACGCCTCCCATCGCCGCATTGCAAGTGCCATCATACGATAGCCTTGCGCTGATAATTCTTCAACAAGTTCCATTAACGCTAGCGTATCAAACTCACTTTGTGCTTGTTGTGTCACACATCGAGCGATCACTCTTTCGGGTGCGCCTTTGGTAAATGCGATAAACGTATCTTGGTTTTGGTGGATCGTCGTCATCAGTTTGCGGTCACTATCAAATGGTACGGTATCGACGAGTGGGTAATCCCGTAATAACAGTGATTTATCAAATCCATGTTTAACAGCAAAATGATATAACGCGAGTTCTGTGGGTTCGCCTGTTGCTGAAGTTGACACATCGTTACTGATCGCCAACGCAGTGGCGAATAAGAGATGCTCCCCTGTAAGATCCCTTATTTTATCAACACTAAAATAGGCGTCTGCCACGGTCATTTTATTTTCGGTTAATGTGCCGGTTTTATCTGTGCAAATAAACGTGACGGCGCCTAACGTTTCCACCGCTGGTAAGTTACGGATCAATGCATGTTGCGCTAACAACCGATGCGCCCCCAAGGCTAATGAAATGGTAATTACGGCAGGTAATGCTTCTGGAATTGCCGCGACAGCTAGGCTCAACGATGTCAGTATCATCGTTACCACCGGATGACCTTGCATTAACCCTGCAACAAACACCACCAAGCAAACTGCAACGATAGCGACAACGAGCTGTTTAGAAAATACGCTTAAGCGGACTTGTAATGGCGTTTTAGCTTGTTTTTCCTGAGTTAGCTCCGCGGCTATTTTACCTATTTCTGTGTCGGTACCTGTCGCCACGACCACTCCTTCTGCGGTACCCATAGTCACTATGGTGCTGCTAAATGCCATATTGATTTTGTCACCTATAGGGACTTGGACATTGCCGGTTGGATGTGTGTGTTTACATACCGCCATTGACTCACCAGTTAATGCCGCTTCATCAATTTGGATATTGTGCTCAGTGATAATCCGAATATCTGCTGGCACGATGTCGCCTTGACCCAATACCACTACATCACCAGGTACAAGCATATTAACGGATAAAGGCTGTATTTTGCCATCTCGATAAACGTTGGCTAAAGGGGAGGAGAGTTTTTTTAATGCGCTTAAGGCTTGTTGGGCGCGAAATTCCTGGATCGTACTGAGGCCTGCATTCAAGGTTAAAATCACCATGATAATACTGGCATCTTTGAATTCACCAACGGCACCAGAGATCACGGCTGCGATTAACAAAATAATCATCATTACTTCGCCAAATTGCCTAAAAAACAGCTGAACGATACTCGCAGACTTACCTTCCGGAAGGGAATTGGTGCCATATTGATGTCGTGCCAGTTCAGCTTGTGCTTGAGTTAATCCTTTTGTGGATGAATGTAAATGGGTTAAGACATCAGCACACGATAGCGTGTGCCATGCTTGAGAAGGACTCGTTGCCGCAGTGTCGCTGTCGATTTTGGGCATACAATTATTGAATATGATATTGCGAATACGGGGTATAGGGCAGCGGCTTGACTGCGTATTTAGGTTGTAAATACGTGACTACATTAGTCAACTCCGTGACGGTCATTACATCATTGTAATTTTTCATCAATGAGTGAGATTCTCCGTCCGTCGTTTCCCAGTGCGGTCCACGCGATATACGATGCGAGGGATTAATGATGCTTGTCACTAGCTTTGCGTAAGTTGTGATTTTGGGCGATGAACCTCCTAACTCAACTTTGTGAGGCAATTCACTAGGCAGCGCACTACCATCAAGCCCTTCTATGGTGTGGCATGCCATACAACGATGGTTGATAATGGCTTGTTCTCCGGCAACCGCATCACCTTGTGGTAAGCTAAACCCGCGCGGTGAATCTACACCTTGGTCACAGCCGGTCAAGCTAGTTGCGGTGCTAATAATTAAAAAGGTACAGCATAATCCTTGGGGTATATTCATGATGGTCTCTCCCAGTTTTAGTGGATGTGTTAGTTGTTGTGTAGGCAAGTGTATTGCCGAATAAGTCTCTTAATCTCTTTCTAAGCTTAGTGGGTCATATCTATCTGAGGTTGATCCGTGTCAATGAAAGTGTCGATTTAATCGTTTAACGTCAAAGACCGTCTGTTTTTGGTCTGCACTACTTTGTGATATCGATCCTTTTTGGGCTAATGGAAGCACTCGTTCATTTTCTAAGCGAGCCAGTTTGAGCTCGCTTTCTCGTTGTTTTATCACTGCTTCACCTTCAATAACCGATGCGTGTGTTTGCGCTAATTGGGCTTGCGCTTGCGCCAATTCGGCGTCTAGTGCGCTGGTATCCATCGTTGCCAATATTTGACCGACAGTGACTAAATCCCCCTCTTGGACGAAAAGCTGTTTAACGCGACCAGCATATTTAGTAGTCACATCGACTTGGTCGGCTTCAATACGACCATTACCTGACGCAAAATCACTGGGGATTTGGTCATGGTTTTGCTGCCAACTCTGCCAACTAAATACTGCAATGACGCTAATAATAATGATGATAGCCACTAATTTAAAGGGAGGTTTAGGCATGATGGATTTCCTTTGAATCTGTCGAGTCATAGATTAATGCAAGGGTTGATTGAGCAATAACACTTTCTTCATCGGTGGGGATGACAAGTGTGGTTATGGAGGATTTTACTGGGCTAATGACTGAATGATGGTGCTGGTTGGCAATAGGATCTAGTGCCACTCCGAGCCAACCAAGGTGCCCACAAATACGTTCGCGGACTAGTGCCGAATGTTCACCAATACCAGCAGTAAACACGATGGCATCGATGCCATCAATAGCACAAACTAAAGAAGACAGTTCACGCGCTGCACGATAACAAAATAAGTCGATGGCTTGCTGTGCGTGAGGGTGAGTGCTTGTAGTAAGCACTTGCATATTATTACTAATACCGGATACGCCTTTTAGACCTGATTCATTGTATAGCATATGTTCGATTGCCGCGGGGCTGAGATGATGCTGTTGCAATAAATGTAACACGACGCCCGCATCCAATGCGCCGCAGCGTTGCCCCATGATTAACCCATCGAGTGCGGTAAATCCCATACTGGTAGCGACACTGCGACGGCTTTTTAATGCGCATATACTGGCCCCATTACCCAAATGAGCCACGATGATCCTGCCATTAGCGCGCTCACCCAAATAATGCGGCAAATTAGCAGCGATATATTCATAAGACAGACCGTGAAAACCATAGCGTAGAATCCCTTGTTCAGTTAAGTGTCGAGGTAAGCCAAACCACGTGGCGATTTCAGGCTGTGTCGAATGAAAACTCGTATCGAAGCAAGCAATTTGCGGAATGTGCTCATTCCACTGGCTAATGACGTCAACGGCTTTGAGGTTATGTGGTTGATGTAACGGAGCTAAGGATGCTAAAGCATATAATTCCAGCATGATTGCAGGGGTGAGCCTAACGGGTTGTGTAAGATGCTGTCCACCATGCACCACGCGATGACCGACCGCGGCGATGCGATAGCCATGTTGAGTATCGGTTAACCAAGTGATCAGTTGGGGTAAAATGGTAGCGTGCTCTGCTTGCTGAGATGCATTACCAGTGAATGTAATGGACGTGTCGGCTTGCCAACTGTCCGTTGCTTCATCATAAAGCGTTAACGCAGGTTGCCTAGGTATTTGCGTAATTTTTCCTCGTAACAGCATCAAGGGTTTAGCCGCACTAAAGGCATACACCCCAAATTTAATGCTGGATGAGCCTGAGTTGATGACGAGGACCGCGTCTTTCATACAATAGTTTTCCGCACATGTGTGACATATAATTGGGCCAGGACACAAGACGCCAACCGGGATAATTTACCATCTGCGCGACTGGTTAATATGATAGGCACAGAAGCGCCAAGCACTATCCCTGCTGATTCTGCTCCGGCTAAATAGATTAGTTGTTTAGCAATCATATTGCCTGCTTCGAGATCCGGTGCGACTAAGATATCCGCATCCCCAGCAACTTCTGAAATGAGTTCTTTGGTCAAGGCGGCAGATTTTGATATAGCAGTATCAAATGCTAGGGGGCCATCTAATATTCCGCCTGTAATTTGTTTACGGTCTGCCATTTTACACAAACCTGCGGCATCGACAGTAGAGGCTATATTCGCATTGACTGTTTCGACTGCTGATAAAATCGCAACTTTAGGTTTAGGGGTATCAAGTGCATGCAAAAGATTAATAGCGTTTTGTACTATATCCGCTTTGATTGCCAAGTTTGGCGCAATATTGATCGCCGCATCAGTAATAAATAATGGCTTATGGTAGGTCGGGACATCTAGCGCAAAAATATGGCTCATGCGGCGCTCAGTACGCAAGCCTTTTTGGCTATCAACGATAGCATCCATGAGTTCATCAGTATGCAGTTTACCTTTCATTATCGCATCGACATGATGTTTGCGGACTTCCACAACCGCTTGTTCAGCGGCGGCGTGACTGTGTGCAACATCAATAATTTTGATATTAGATAAATTGCAATCTAACGTTTGAGCGACACTCATGATTTTCGCTTTTGGACCGATTAAAATCGGAATAATCACGCCTTGACGGTATGCTTCCATCGCGCCACTTAATGATAATTCATCACAAGGATGAACCACAGCCACTCGGATGGGGGCAATATCATGAGTCGCGGCTAATAACTTGCGATAATGCGCACCGGTTTCATGCAAGTGGACTTCCGGCATAATAACGCGTGGACGACGCACTTTTTCAGTAGGTGCGATGACTTTTGCTTCGCCTTTAATTACCAACTCGCCATCTTGGTTGATGCATTCACAGGCTAATATGAGTTGGTTTTTTTCAGGAAATTTTTCGCTGACGGTTACTTTGACAATAACCTTATCGCCAATACCAACCGGGTGGATAAAGCTTAATGATTGGTGCAGATAAATCGTTCCAGGACCGGGTAGTTGAGTGCCTAGTACTGCTGATATTAACGCACCACCCCACATCCCATGGGCGATTACTTTATGAAAAATATCAGATTGCGCATATTCCAAATCAACATGGGCAGGATTGATATCGCCGGACATGACGGCAAATAATTCGATGTCTTTGGGCTGTAACACTCGCACGAGTTCTGCGCTATCGCCTACCGCAATCTCTGCAAATGTTTTGTTTTCAATGTATTCCATGTGTGTATTCCTGTCATCAATAGCAGGTCATGTTGTAAATTATGTCGTTGTTTCTAGGACGCTATTTATTTGCGCTCAACTCATAATATGAAAACCAGCATCGACATAGGTAATATTGCCAGTCACACTTTTCGAGGCATCACTAACTAACCCTACGGCCACATTGCCTACATCTTCAATTGTGACTAATTGGCGCTTAGGTGCTTCTGCACGAGCTTTGTTAATTAACTCATCAAAAAAAGCGATCCCAGATGCAGCCCGAGTTTCTAATGGACCGGGAGACAGAGCATTAACGCGAATACCGACTGGCCCCAGCTCCGCTGCTAAGTATTTCATTGTAGATTCTAAGGCTGCTTTTACCGGACCCATTATGTTGTAATGCTCAATCACTTTTTCGGCTCCGTAATAACTAACCGTTAATAAGCAGCCACCATTGGGCATTAAAGGTTCAGCAAGTTTCGCCATACGAATAAACGAGTGACAGGAAATATCCATCGCTTGGGCAAATCCATCCCGCGAGCAGTCGGTCACGCGACCATGCAAATCTTCTTGGGGACAATACGCAATCGAATGCAGCACAAAATCAAGATTGCCCCAAGTATCGGCAATATGGGCAAAAACCGCTTCGAGTTGGTTATCGATTTGGACATCTAAGGGCAATAACGCAGTGGCATTCACTTTGGTTGCAACAGGTTTAACAAAGGGCTTGGTAAGCTCATTGAGATAGGTCACGACGAGCTCTGCACCAGCATTAGCAAACGCCTCAGCACAGCCGGCTGCAATTGATTTATTATTAGCAATTCCCACCACTAATCCACGCTTTCCTTGCAACAAATTGTTGAGTGCTTGCATATTGTTGCTCCTTATTTAACCAGTACGTAAGTGCCTGGGGCATCACATATCACTGGTAGGTTTTTATCCGGTGCGCCCATCGACGGTGGCGCGGTTTTAGTACTGCTGAGTTGGGTTAACCAATCGACAAGCTCAGGCCACCAAGAACCTTCATGATCTGGATTTTTAATGATCCAAGTATCCGTATCGGTATAATTGTCATCTTTAGTGGTTGTGGATATTTGATAATGACGTCGCGGATGACCTGGTTCGCTGACAATACCGGCATTATGACCACCACTAGTTAATACAAAAGTGACATCAGTATCACTGAGTAAATGAAATTTATACACCGAACGCCACGGGGCGACATGGTCTTGTTGAGTGCCGACAACAAAGGCTGGAATGCGAATGTCTGACATGAAAATGGGTTTGCCATCCACTAAATAGCGCCCCTCCGCTAAATCATTATTAAGAAATAATTGACGTAGATAATGTGAATGCATTTTGTATGGCATCCTCGTCGCGTCAGAATTCCACGCCATTAAGTCGTTGATTTCGGTACGATGCCCCATTAAATAGTCATGTACCATACGTGACCAAATTAAATCGTTGGAGCGCAATAATTGAAAAGCACCGGACATTTGCTTAGAATCTAAATAGCCTTGTTCCCACATCATGTCTTCTAAAAATGTGACTTGGCTTTCATTGATAAACAGCATCAGTTCACCTGCTTCGGTAAAGTCTATTTGTGCCGCTAATAAGGTCATCGAAGCGAGTCGATTATCATGCTGCTGCGCCATGGTTGCTGCAGCAATGGAGAGCAATGTGCCTCCTAAACAATAACCAATGGCATGAATCGGGTGTTTGCCGACGATCGTGTTAATCGTATTAATCGCGTGCATGATCCCTAATTCACGATAATCAGCCATGTCTAAATCACGATCATCAGCATCGGGGTTTTTCCAAGATACCATGAAAACGGTAAACCCTTGTTCGGTCAAATATTTCACCAACGAATTATGGGGTGATAAATCCAAAATGTAGTATTTCATGATCCACGCAGGCACGATTAAAACAGGTTCTGGATGCACCGTTTCTGTAACTGGCGAATATTGGATCAGCTCAATTAAGTGATTGCGATAGACAACTTTACCAGGCGTGATTGCGACATTTTCGCCAGTGATAAAAGCTTCAGTACCCAGCGGAGGCTTTCCGCCAGTAGTCCTTTGCCAATCATCCAACAAGTTATGCCAACCCCGCACCAAATTTTGTCCATTTTCGCTCACCGTTTGATTCATTAGTTCAGGATTAGTCAGTAAATAATTGGAGGGTGAAAACATATCCATGATTTGTCGGGTCGAAAACTCCATGGCTTTTTCGTGTTGCGGAGTAACGCCACGCACATCGGTAGTCGCATTTGACCACCATTGTTGCTTTAACAAAAATGATTGATACATAATGTTATAGGGCCATTTCTGCCATGCGGGGTCCTCAAAACGATGATCAAATGGTAATGGCTCAATACAAGGAGATGAGGCATCTTCTGTACCGCTACATGCTCCAAGATAGCCATAAAGACGTGCTGCTTTGCGTGCCGCTTTTTCGACTAATAATGCGTGTTTACCTGGCGATGAGACTAAATGCTGGGCCCAATCGGCATAAGCAACCATTAATGCACTGGGTGAGAGTCCGGCAGTAAACCGCGCCATAGTGGCATGAATCGCTTTATCGATAATTTGTTGTTGAGATTCAGTTGGCATTCTCATTATTCCTTAATTCGTAGCTGCTGAGTATTATTGTGCCGGTAAAGGGTGAGCAATGTGTTGATCTAGATGCTGATAATCAACTTTTGTCACTGTAACAATGGATGCTACGCAGCCGCAATTAGAGATGACCGACGCGAAATGTGGCTAACCACATATGACTATTGATATTGCAAAAACATCAGCAGCAAACTATGGTTAATGCACGGTAGATTAACTCAATTGACGCAATGGATAGGGAACAACAGCAAGTAGTTTACGTCATTGATGACGATGCAGGCATTCGCGATGGGCTGCAATTATTATTAGAAACTACTGGGCAAACGGTAAGCGTATATGCCAATGCACGAGATTTTTTAGTCGATTACACCCCGATTATGAACGGCTGCTTATTACTTGATATTCGTTTGCCTAACATGTCGGGGTTAGAGTTACAAATTCACCTCAAAAAATTACATTCCACGTTGCCTATTATTTTTATCTCGGGTCACGGTGACATTCCAATGGCTGTGGAAGCGATGAGGCAAGGTGCACTAGATTTTATTCGTAAGCCGTTTAGGGAGCAAGATTTACTCGAGCGGATCAATCAAGCATTACTCATAGCCTCTAGTCGCCATAAACAACAGTGGATGGCTGGCGAATTACAAAGTAAGTTGGCGTTGTTATCAGACCGCGAACGACAAATTTTTTCTCGTGTGGCTAATGGTGATATGAATAAAGTGATCGCAGCGGATCTTGGGATCAGTGAAAGAACCGTCGAAGTGCATCGCTCACAATTGATGAAAAAATTAAAAATCAAAACACTTGCGCAATTGGTCAGATATAAATTACAAGAAGAGCAATTGTATTTACCGGCGTATATGAATGCGCGTCAGGGGGACAAATAACTTAGTTACGATACAAGGTCTTAATTAAATGATAACCAAATTTGGTTTTCACTGGACCATGAACAGTCAAAATAGGTTTTTTAAAAACGACATCATCAAATTGTTTTACCATTTGTCCACGTCTAAATTCGCCTAAATCACCGCCTTTTTTTCTGGAAGGGCAGGTGGAATATTTTTTTGCTAGTACGCCAAAAGGTTTGCCCTTGTTGAGCATCGCTAAAATTTCGTTTGCTTGTTTTTCGGTTTTTACCAAAATATGTAATGCCGCTGCAACCGCCATTAGATTTCCTCACCATTATAAGTTTGTGCTAAATCATCGAGATCTGAGATAGTATAATCAAAGCCTGAACTATCAATTTCATAACTCACCGATACACTGCGCGAGGACTTATATAGTTTTGCACTCACTTGCCCTTTTGACCAGTGCTTTAACTCGTTTAAAAAACGATTAGCCTCTGGAGCCGTGGCAAATTGATAGTGAATTTGATTAAGCATGAAAGCTGTCCTAAAGGGTGACGGGTGTGTATGCTTGGATTGTATATATTAAAGCACATGGAATGGATTATGAAAACAATTGGTCTACTCGGCGGAATGAGCTGGGAATCAACAGTGAGCTACTATCAAGCGATCAACGAAGGGGTAAAAGCCCAGTTAGGTGGGTTGCATTCAGCCAAGATATGTTTGCACAGCGTTGATTTTGCAGAAATCGCCGCGTTACAACAGTCTGATAACTGGGCTGCATTGGCGCAAATATTAACCACTGCGGCGCAATCATTAGAGCAAGCAGGCGCGGATTGTCTGGTTATTTGTACGAACACGATGCATAAATTAGCCCCTCAACTCCAATCTCAATTATCGGTCCCTTTACTCCATATAGCAGATGCAACCGCACAACAATTGATTGCCGATGGTATTACGCGAGTCGGGTTATTAGGGACGCGTTATACGATGGAACAAGATTTTTATACATCGCGGTTAACTCAAGAATTTGGGCTTGAGGTGGTCTTGCCATCATCAGCCCAGCGTACTTTGGTACATAATATTATTTATAATGAGTTATGTTTAGGCCAAATACATGACACTTCACGACGAGTGTATCAAGACATCATTGATGCGTTAGCGCAGCAAGGGGCGCAAGCTGTTATTTTAGGCTGCACCGAAATCGCACTATTAATTTCGACCAGTGATACCCATGTACCTGTCTATGATACTACGGCAATTCATGCCCAAGCTGCGGTTAATTTTGCGCTTGCGTGAGTCTGTGAATAAACGCACAATGAAAAAAAATCAGGAGTCAGTGAGTATGTTGGGATTGAATCATTATTGTAATCAAAATGGCTATCACAGGGTTATTAAGATTATAGCCACCGTCGGCTGTATGGTGTTAGGGCTGAGCACGGTCAGTGCAGCCACGATTGAGAAGGCACTTGCTCAGACATTGATCAGTAATGTTAATGGTTACACATTAAATAACAAGGGAGAGTTACTCCAATTTTCCGAAATGTTAATTCTGGACGACCGGGTCTTGGCGATTGGTAACGCATTAGATGTGA
>Ga0257120_1000194_pt1 | contig 48812 bp, 35 predicted proteins | sample SI106_10metaG_FD_190153 | JGI IMG/M metagenome (GOLD analysis project Ga0257120, IMG submission 190153) | Marine microbial communities from Saanich Inlet, British Columbia, Canada - SI106_10 | ecosystem: Environmental > Aquatic > Marine > Inlet | place: Canada: British Columbia | collected...
TTTCGGAGATAGTCCAAAATTTTTCTTCTGTACAAACATTTGTTTCAATCTGTAAACTGAGGATATTTGTAGTACATAGGTTTCTGATATTTAAACAAAAGTCATCAAACCCACTAAAAATAAATGGGGAGGGTACCTCTGCACTTTCTCAAGACAGATGGTAATAGGAAGGCCTAAAAATAAAAAGATAAAACAATATTTAAGGATAAACTGGAGGTATGATTAAACGACTAAAGCTTATCGTTTAAAATTTGTGGAATACTCAATTACATTTTCTCAATTCGTTCTTTCTGATTTTCGAATTCCTCTAAAACATCTGGATACAAACTTTTAGACTGGGAGAGAATTGGCTTGTAAAAAAATGAAGAATCCATTACATCATCTTTAACAAAACCAAACTGTGTGTTTAATTTATCAAAGAACATGAGTAGTACCGAGAGAATTAACAGCGACTTAAGCCCTCCAAAAACGGCCCCTAATATCCTATTAATAAATCCTAAGGCTACCATTTTTACTAACATAGTTAGAATTTTACCAGAAATGGTTACCAGCAAAACAATCAGTATAAATGTTAATCCATAGGAAGCTAATTGCAAATAGGAAGGCTCAATTTCTAAAACCTGATTTAAATACCCAAAAGTTATGGATGAGAAATGCATAGCACCATATATACCTGCCAACAAAGCAATTAACGAAGCTAGCTCCAGGATAAAGCCCTTGGTAAACCCCCTGTACATACCATATAAAACTGGAAACAATAATAGATAGTCAAAATAATTCATAGGATAAAGGTACAAGTTAAATGAAGATTACAAAGAACATTGTATTTTTGTCGGAAATTATATGAGATGAGAAATCAAGAATCAAAAGAAAAGTGGGAAAAGCTGGTACAGTTTGTTTCTAAAGAATTTGGTGATGGAGATACTTTAGACCTCCAAGCTATATTATTCCTTATTGGTGTTCAAGAATTTGGAAAAGGATACCGCGAATTTTCTAAAGAAGAAAAAACAGACTTACTTCATATCGCTATTTGCAAACTGCTAAGCTCATATGGCTTTTATGAGTTTGAAGGTAGAGACAAAGACGGCTGGCCTCATTACACTACCAATGAAAAATTACCTGCTTTAAAACCTGGGGAACAGACAATATTGATGAAAGAAGCTGCAATAATATACTTTGAAGAAAGCGGTGTTCGCTTTTAATTTCCTTATTCGTAAACGACTACGGTAACTTTTACGTTTTCATCTTCTTCTAAAGCCATCATTCCCTCGCCGTGAAAATTTCCTAAATCAGCAGAAATTTTTACGATGGCAACATTATCAAATTCAAAGGACACTAAGCCCATAGCATCTGTAATACCTTCTTTACCAACTATATGTATGTTTTGAACGGCTACATCTGTAGTCACTACTACACCCTCCATTACAAGCCCTTGGTTGTCGATTATGGTAACTTCACCTTTGTATTCGTGAACTACGTCTTCACAAGAGTTAAATATTAATGCTGTAAAAAGAGCTAGCATAAAGCCCATTACGGGATATAATTTACGTTTCATATGTCCTTATAATTTAGTAATATTGTCTGATGATAAAAGCCAAATATACAAATTTTCACTCATCAAATTAAATTAGATGAGATAAAGCAAAAATCATGCTAAACAAAATTAAAGAACACCTACTTTTAGTTGAGAAATTTGAGGCTAACTCTATTGAGCAAGTAGAAAAATTTAGAATTGATTACTTAGGCAAAAAAGGAATATTAAACGACTTTTTTACTGCCTTTAAAGAGGTTTCGAATGCAGAAAAAAAGAATTTTGGACAAGCAGTTAACGAACTAAAAAACAAAGCTCAAGAAAAAGTAAGCAATTTAAAGGATGTTTTAGAAAATACTCGAGATACTAAAGCAACTGGATTAGACCTTACCATGAATGCAGAATCAATGCGTTTGGGTTCTCGCCATCCTTTATCTATAGTAAAGAACGAGATTGTAGAAATTTTTGCACGTTTGGGGTTCACCATTTCAGAAGGCCCAGAAATTGAAGACGACTGGCACAACTTTAGTGCACTTAATTTACCAGAAGAGCATCCCGCTCGAGACATGCAAGACACGTTTTTTATTCAAACCAATCCGGATGTTTTGTTAAGAACTCATACTTCTTCTGTGCAGGTTCGTTTTATGGAAAATAATCCAGCTCCTATTCGCACACTTTCTCCAGGAAGAGTTTTTCGTAATGAGGCAATTTCTGCAAGAGCTCATTGTATCTTTCATCAAATTGAAGGTCTTTATATTGACGAGCATGTTTCTTTTGCCGATTTAAAGCAAACCCTTTTACATTTCGCACAAGAATTTTTTGGTAAAGAAACCGAAATTAGACTTCGACCCTCTTACTTTCCATTTACGGAACCAAGTGCCGAGGTAGACATCTCTTGTAATATATGTAAAAGCAAGGGGTGCAACATTTGCAAATACACTGGATGGGTAGAAATATTAGGCTGCGGAATGGTTGACCCAAATGTTCTTGATAATTGTGGTATCGACTCTAAAAAATACAGCGGTTTTGCTTTTGGCATGGGTATAGAACGAATTACCATGCTCAAATACCAAGTAAAAGATCTTAGGCTGTTTTTTGAAAACGATATTCGTTTTTTGGAACAGTTTACAAATGCTTAAAAACTAAAAAGCCACTCTACTCGAGTGGCTTTTTAGTTTTAATGAAAACCTTACAATTGTTTGTTAAGCTAATTGAAAATCTATTTGTTTTTTAATTAAGTCTACATTTCGAACTCTTATCCTTATCTCATCGCCTAACTGAAAGCTTTTATTTGTTTTTTTACCTGTAAGACTGAAGGTTTCTTTGTTTAAAATGTAATGATCGTCTTTTAAATCTCGCATAGAAACCAAACCTTCGCAAAGGCTGTCTTTCAGCTCTATAAACATTCCAAACTCTGTTACCCCAGAAATAGTACCCAAAAATTCTTGCCCTTCTTTTCCAAGTAAATACTTTACTTGCATGTATTTTATGGAGGAACGTTCTGCATCGGTAGACAATTTCTCCATTGCAGAAGAGTGCTTACACTGCTCCTCAATAGATTCTTTCTCGTTTACTTTTTCGCCATCTAAATACCTCTGTAACAATCGATGAACCATTACATCTGGCCAACGACGTATAGGTGAAGTGAAATGAGAGTAATATTCGAAGCCCAAACCATAATGCCCAATATTTTCTGTTGTATACTTTGCTTTACTCATGGTTCTAACGGCCAAGAGTTCTACCATATTTTCTTCTCTTTTGCCAGAAACATCTGCCAAAACTCGGTTCATAGAATTCGCAATTTCTTTTGGTGATTTTAAATTCATTTGATGACCAAATTGATGAACAAAAGTTGAGAAGTTATTTATCTTTTCAGGATCGGGCACATCGTGAATTCTGTATACAAAAGGTTTTTTACTTGGAGTACCGTCTGCGGCTTTACCAATAAATGAAGCCACTCTTTTGTTGGCTAAAAGCATGTATTCCTCTATCAGTTTATTGGCATCTTTTGCCTGTTTAAAATATACACCTGTCGGGTTTTTCTTTTCATCTAGTTTAAACTTCACTTCTACTCTATCAAATGTAATTGCGCCTTCGTCTATACGCTTTGCACGCATAATTTTAGCCAATTTGTCCATCAGTAAAATTTCTTTTGAAAACTTACCCTCCTTTAGCTCAATAACTTCCTGAGCATCTTCGTAGGTAAATCTATGGTCGGAGTAAATTACAGTTCGTCCAAACCATTCATCCAATACTTCCGCTTTATCGTTAATTGTAAAAATAGCAGAAAAACAGAGTTTTTCTTCATGAGGTCGTAAAGAGCACACTTTATTGGATAGCTTTTCGGGCAACATAGGAACTACTCGATCTACTAAGTATACTGATGTAGCTCTTTCATACGCCTCGTCGTTTAACGAGGAGCCTTCTTGAATATAATGAGAAACATCGGCAATATGTATACCTATTTCCCAAGTATTATCGCTTAATTGTTGAATAGATAAAGCATCATCAAAATCTTTAGCATCGTGAGGGTCTATGGTAAAAGTGAGTACTTCTCGCAGGTCTCTTCGCTTGCTAATTTCCTCGTCGGAAATGGTCTCGGGAATGTTCTCTACGAATTGCTCAACAGATTTAGGGAACTCATAAGGCAGTCCAAATTCAGCTAAAATTGCATGAATTTCGGCATTGTGCTCTCCTGCTGCACCTAAAACATTGGTAACTTCTGCAAAAGGGCTTTTTGCTTTTTTTGGCCAATCCATCAAAGTCACCATTACCTTATCGCCATTTTTGGCGGCATTTAACTTGTCTTTGGGAATGTAAAAATCAGTTCCTACTCGAGAGTTATCAGGTGTCATAAAAGCATGACGTTCGTCTACACGTATATTACCAACAAAGGTCTTTCTTCCACGTTTAACAATGGAAGTTACAACTCCTTCTGGGTTTTTACCTGTGTGTTTTCCAGTTAATACTACATTTACAATATCACCACCAAGTGTTTGTCCTGCATTTTTAGAAGACACAAATACATCTTGCTCTAGGCCATCGCAGATAACATAACCTGCACCTGAAGCAATTTTATCTATTTTTCCTTCGTAAAACTCCTGCGTACTAATAGCACCGTATTTACCATGCCCAACTTCTTTAATAGATCCCTCTACAATTAAGTTTTTTATAATAAATGAGGTTTGGTGTTTAGCTATCTTATCTTTAACCTGAAGCTCTTTGCAAATATCTTTAAATGTTATTGGTTTGATTGTTGCATTACACAAATCTACAATAACACTTTTAAGTTCCTTTAAATTAGAGGAGTTAGCTGATTTTTTGTTGTTTTTTATTTTCTTTTTCATTGTAGGTAAAAGTAGAGAAAATACAAGCTTAAAAACGCTTTACAAGCACCAAATAAAAAATAAATGAACTTCGCTGTGGTTTTATTAAGAAAACGTATATTTGAATTCCTATCTATAATTAGTTTTTTGGGTAAGAAATTACATTTAATAAACTCGTAACTATATCAAATGAAAAAGTTTCTAGCAATTACATTTAGCTTTTTAACAGTTATCTCAACAGCAACAGCACAACACTGGTGTGGCTCTATGGATCACCGTAACGAATTAAATTCTGAACGTCCTGAAATTGCAAAGGAAGTAGAACGAAAATTCAATGATTTTAACCAACGTGTACATGAAAATGAAGCCATGGGAGTTAAAAACTCTGATCATTTTGTGATCCCTGTTGTTTTTCATATCATTCATAAAGGTGGGTCTGAAAACATTTCGCTTACACAAATTGAAGATCAAATGAGAAGTTTAAATGAGGATTTCGCTTATTTAAATGCAGACACAAGCAAAACACCTAGTCCGTTTAGACCTTATGCAGGTAATACGAACATTGAGTTTCGTTTAGCACAAAAAGATCCTGCCGGAAATTGTACCCAAGGGGTAACCAGAACTTATTCCTTACTTACCTCTTCTGCTAATAATAATGTAAAAGAAATTATCCAATGGGATCCTTTTAGATACCTAAACGTTTGGGTTGTTGACGACATTGATAAAGAATCTTCTTTTGATCAGGGAACAATTTTAGGCTACGCTCAATTTCCCGACCAGCTTTGGTCTGACTCTCTTACAGATGGTATTGTTATGTTAGACACCTACTGTGGTTCTATTGAAACGGCTTCTGCTCAAGTAGGAAGAACCTTAACACACGAGGTTGGACACTGGTTAAACTTACGCCACATTTGGGGTGATGCTACCTGTGGAAACGATCAAGTAAATGACACACCTACAGCAGTAGAAGCAAATTTTGGAATTTGTTTAAACAATACTCCTGACTCTCTCTATCATGTTCCTACCTCTTATGATACTACATTTGTATTCAACGTAGATTCAACAATAATTGATACAATAATAAATATGGAGACTGAGGCAGGATGTACAATTGACTTCTCATTTGACCAAACCATTTCGCAAGAATGGGGCGAGATGTATATGAACTATATGGACTACTCTAGTGATGCTTGTATGAATATGTTCTCTTTACTACAAGGAGAAAGAATGAGAGCTGCAATTTTAGAATACAGAGACTTATTGGTTTCTGAAGAAAACTTAATTGCCACAGGTACAAACGATGAACATATTCCAGAACTTTGTGCTGCTATACCAGAATTCTCCTCAAACTATGTTTACGGATGTCCTGGTGATAACTATTCTTTTTACAATGAATCGTACAATGTTAATTTTGATTTAGATAGTGATATTTCTTACGAATGGACCTTTGAAGGCGGAACACCTAGTTCTTCTACGGAAATGAATCCAGAAGACATAATATTTAATACCGCCGGATTCTTTACAGTATCTTTAACAGTAACAAACGCTAGTGGTGTTAAAACTCTAGTTCAAGAAAATTACATTACGGTTACCGACGACGAATCTAACATGTCCTTCCCTTACAAAGAAGGCTTCGAGTCTAGTGAATTCCCTTTATTTCCTGACGAGAGTTTAAACTGGTTGGTAGCTTCGCAAACAGATCCTACTTGGGAAAGAACAACAGCTGCTTCAAACCCTAGTTATAGCGGAGACAATTCGTCGGTAAGAATTAGAAGTGCAGCATTCACAAAAGAAGCACAACTTCATTCACTTATAACGCCTACCATAGACTTGAGCGAAGCAACAGCTCCAATAAACGCATACTTCGACTTTGCTTATGCACAAAAAAACATATCTACCGAAGATGTGTTAAGAGTATACATAAGTAAAGATTGTGGTAGAACATGGTCTGTTAGGGGAACATTATCAACTGAAGAATTGATAACAAATGAGACGGAAACCGATACCGCTACCACTTATGTATTCTTACCTTTTGTTCCATCAGCAGACGAATGGGATAGAGAACAAGTAAGTTTAAGTACTTTAGCTGGACAGAAAAATATTCAGGTAAAGTTTGAATTTGTTGGCTTCAACGGAAATTGGCTTTACTTAGACAATTTCATAGTTTGCAAGCCTGATGAGTTAGCTCTAACGGAAACAACATTTAACGAACTCACAATTTACCCGAATCCTTCAAGAGGAGATGTTACAATAGAATTTGAACTTTACAAAAAAGCTTCGATTGGCGTAACGATAAGCAATGTATTTGGCGCTACATTAGCAAGTAAAGTACTAAGCTTAGATGCAACTAAAAACAGCATTCAACTTAAAGATGTATACCCAAGTCTTAAGGCAGGTATTTACTTTATTCAGCTAAGTCAAAACGGATCTACTGTTACAGAAAAAGTTATTATTACAGACTAATTACATTGATTTTATAAAAAGCCACCTCAGTTGAGGTGGCTTTTTTTTTATCAAAATTTTAAAAAAAATGTATTGCAGACAACCTTTTGATAAAAATGATTGTCTTACTAAATGAATAGATACTAAAAAGAAAACTCCTTATTGGAACAGTTAATACAAAAATGCAAACAAAATAATCCTAAAGCTCAAAACGAGTTGTATAATACATTCGCAGAAACGATGCTAGGAATGTGTGAGCGTTATACCCATTCGAAAGAAGAGGCAGAAGAAGTTTTGATGAATGGCTTTGTGAAGGTGTTTTCAAATTTAGAACAATATAAAGCTCTAGGAAACTTTGAAGGATGGATGCGTAAAATATTTATTAGAGAAGCACTTAATTACAACAAGAAATTTAAGCTAAAATGGGTGCGACTTAGTTTACTCGAAATTGATGGATTGGAGAAAAATAATGATTACAGCGAGACTGAGTATTTATTAAATAAACTCAAAAAATTACCAAAAGGATACAAAACAGTTTTTAACCTCTTTGCTATTGAAGGTTATAAACACAAAGAAATAGCAGAACTATTAAATATAACAGAAAATACATCCAAAACCCAATACAGGAAAGCAAAGATGATGTTACAAAACTTGTGTAAAGATGAATATAGAAGATAAATACAAAGCACATTTTAAAAAACGAAAAGTAGAATTGAATCCAAGGTTATGGAGCGAAATATCTACACGCATGGAAACCAAACAAAAAAACTCGCACATTTGGTGGTTGGCGGCGAGCATAGTAGTAGGGTTACTTTTTTTTAATCACAATATCAATACTATAGATGAAAAAAGCGTAGCAGAAATAAAGGTTAAAAAAGACCAACAAATAGAAACCACTAAAACAATACCAGTAAGTACAAATTCAAGTAAACCGATAGTTAAAAACCCACTTATTGAGAAGACCGAGCGAAGAATAAAAGACCAGGTGGTTCTATTAAATACCATCGCTATAAATAAAATAAACAGAAACTTAAAGACCGCAAATTTAAAACAGACAAAAACAACATTTGTTCAGTTTAATCTGAAACCGAACAGAAAAACAAAACTGCAAAATGAGAATTATAATAACCCAGTAGAAAAACTAATTGCTTACAGCAAAAAGCTACTCAAAAGTAAAAACGTACAAATACCAATAATTGAAATTGATTATAAAAGCATATTAACCTTAAATAAAGAATCATGAAGAAATTTGCATTCATTTTATCACTACTTATTACAACATCCTTATTCTCCTTTGAAAACATTGGATTGGACACCATTAAAATTAGTGTAGTTGGAAATCAAATTAACATCGAGGCAGATAATGTTTCAGAAATAGAAGAACTGTTAAAACACGATTTAAATTACATTTTTAATAACTTTATTTCTGATTTATCTGAAAAAGAAGACACATCGAATACGGAAATAAGCATGGAAATTGTCATTCAAAATGACAGCATTGTAGAGCAGCTCCTAATTGAAAATAACACAAGTATTGAGCAGTCCAACCAAAGGACGAAAAGAGTTATTTCAATTTCAGACAAAGGGATTGTAATTAAAGATGGGAAATCGGACAAAAATGATTTAGAAATATCTGAAAAAGGAATTTTCATTCAAACTCATACAGACGATGAAATGGAAACATCTGAAACAACCAATAAAATCATTCGTTGGGTAGAAAAAGTAGGAAAAGAAAAAAAGGAGAACGAAGAAGTGGAAGAAAAGAAATCCTTTATGATGAGCGAGATTCATATTGGTTTTAATAATTACCTAAATGCTAAAGATAAAATAGCTTCTGGAATGCCTTATAGTTTGAAATCTACATTGGGAAGCATTTCCTTTACCCGGTTTGCTAAAACTCGTATATTCAAAGCAAAGCACATGTTTTTAAAATACGGACTAAGCATTACAAGTAATAACTATAAGTACGTAAATAATTATATTTTAACCCAAAGTAATAACACTACCCTATTAATTGAAAGTGAAAATGAATTGACAAAAAGTAAATTGGCTACACTTTTTATCGATGTACCTCTATTACTTCAGTTAGACTTAAGCTCAAACAAAAAAGAAGAAAACGGATTTAATATTGCAGTTGGGGCTTTTGCAGGTTATATGTTAAGAGCAAAAACAAAAGTTATTTCTTTAGATGCAAACGATAATTCGCAAAAAGAAAAACAAAAAGGAGAATTCAATATTAATAAAATTCGTTACGGTGTACAGGCTCAGTTTGGAGTTATGGGCTTTAATTTTTATGGAAAATACCATTTAAGCACCTTATTTGAAAGTAATTTAGGACCAGAAAAACTAAACGTACTAGACTTTGGTGTAGTATTTAATCTATAGTTTATCCTAAAAAAACTAATTGCCCCATATAACCTTCCTAAAAAATGAAGGCTATGTGGGGCTTTTTTATAAAAAAGCACTATGAAATCCTGTTACATATACACTTTTTAATTAAATTTGAAGTTGATACATAATTAAACCCTCATTATGACCTCACATATCAAATTAACTAGTGCTTTGTTTTTCTTTTTTGCTACTCTTAATCTCACTTATGCTCAGGAATGGACTCTGGTATTTGAGGATAATTTTGACACCGATGGAGCTGTAAATTCGGACAAGTGGTTTCATCAAACCTTACTACCTAATGGGTATAGTTGGTACAATAATGAATTACAACATTACACCAATCGTATTGAGAATTCCTATGCAGAAGACGGTTTGCTAAAACTAGTTGCTATAAAAGAGAACTTTACAGACCAAGGACATACAAAATCATATACTTCGGCTCGATTAAACTCCAAATTTGCATTTAAATATGGAAAAGTAGAAGTTAGAGCAAAGCTACCTTACGGACAAGGTACATGGCCAGCAATTTGGACTTTAGGGAAAAACATTATTGAACCAGGAGGTTATTGGACAAATCAAGGTTTTGGAACAACATCTTGGCCAGCATGTGGTGAGATAGATATTATGGAACACTGGGGAAGCAACCAGAACTATGCACAAAGTGCCACACACACCCCATCTAGTTCTGGCGGAACCGTAAATCACGGAGGTCAATGGGTTTCAACAGCATCCTCAGAACTGCACATCTACGCTTTAGAATGGACTGCAGAGAAACTTGTTTTTAGTGTGGATGGAGTCGTTCACTATACCTACAATCCACCAAATAAAAATAACGAAACATGGCCATTTTACGAAGAACAATACTTGTTACTAAACACAGCTATTTCTTCAGATATTACTCCAAATTTTGTGCAAAGCGCACTTGAAATAGATTACGTGAGGGTATACCAAACAGAAGAAGATTACACCGGAGAACCAACAGACGTTTCCGGTTGTTTAGATACTGATGCTCAAAACTACAATGCCAGTGCCAGTATACAAGCACAAGATCAATACGGCAACCTCTTGTGTCAATATGCTTCCTGTAACGATGTTCCTGCTAACGGATGTATGTATGAAAATTCGTTCGCTGAATGGCATGCTTTCTTTAATGCTGCAGATTGTTCTGGGTATGGAGGAACTCCTTGCGAAGGCCTACCAGTAGACGTTTCTGGCTGTATGGATGAAAATGCACTAAACTACAATGCAAATGCGAGCACACAATTGTTGGACCAGTATGGCGATTTAGTTTGTACGTATAATGCATGTGAAAACACACCTTTTGAGGGTTGCTTGTATTCGAATACTTATGCGGCTTGGAATACTTATTTTAACGCTACTGATTGTATTGGCTATGGAGGAACTCCTTGCGAAAACGCCCCAGAAGACATAAGTGGTTGTATGGATGTAAATGCAACCGACTTTAATGTAAATGCCAACATTCAAGCACTGGACCAGTGGGACAATATACTATGTACTTATAGCTCATGTGAATTGGTTCCGGAAGAGGGTTGTATGTATACTAGTGCATTTGCCGCTTGGCATCCTAATTTTAATGCCGCAGATTGCTCAAATTATGGAGGAACTCCCTGCGAAAGTCTACCAGAAATAGTAGAAGGTTGTATGGATGTTGCAGCTTTAAATTTTGATGCTAGTGCAACAATTGAAGACGGATCATGTCAGTATCAATGCGATGTAAACTGGAATGTAAAAGTTACAGATCAAAACCATTCTATATTTATAGAAGGAGACTGGATTGATTTAAATGGCAATTTTTTAGCAGAAGGATCAGCAGTTGGGGTCTTCTTTCAAAATCAAAACGGAGACTTTGAATGTGCTGGTTATTCATTATTTGCAGAAAACCTTGTTCAAATTTCTGTGATGGGTGATGATACTACAACCGAAGAAATTGACGGCCTAGCCGCAGACCAGCAATTTGTATTTCGTTTGTGGAATGCTTCTACTTGCGAAGAATACAGTGTTGTTTCTAACTACACATCTGGTCCAGAAACATATACTGCTAATGGAATAACTTTTATAAATTCTGTAACAGCAATTCCTTTTGGATCAAATGAACAAACGATAGACCTGACTCTAGGTTGGTCGCTTTTTTCTACCTATATGATTCCAATAGATGAAAACATCACCTCTGTCTTATCGCCCATCATAGAAAATGTAATTATTGCCAAAAATTATTTGGGCTTAGCTTATTTACCAGAATTTGATTTTAATGGAATAGGGAATTTAGAAATTGGACAAGGATATCAAATAAAAACAGCCCTTGCGCTGGAACTAACAATCGAAGGAACGCAAATAATACCGGAGGAAATTCAAATTGACTTAATTTCGGGCTGGAGTATTCTCGGATATTTAAGAACCGAAGAAGCTGAGGCTAATTTGGTTTTAGCCGACCTAGTAGCTCAAGGAAACTTAGTTATTGCCAAAAACTCTTCTGGACAAGCTTATTTACCTGAATGGGACTTTAATGGCATAGGCATGATGAAGCCAGGCGAAGGATATCAAATAAAAACAAATACTTCCGGAACTATTCAATACATTGGTAACAATAGCTCATACTAGAAATTATACACGTTAATAAAACTAAGTTATGTGTATTAAATTCGATAATCTAGGGTAGTTTAACACAAAGCTCAAATGAAAAATATCTTGTTCACAAGAAAGACCGCTTTTGTCGTTTTACTGTTTCAATTGGTACTTTTTTCTTGTTCCGATGCAACTACAAAAAGGGAAGACACTTATAATAAAGTAGAATCCATTTTAAGTAAGATGACATTGGAAGAAAAAGCGGGGCAGATGACTCAAGTTGGGATTCCGACTATATTAATTCAAGATGGATACTGGGACGCTGCAGACACCCTAATTATTGACACCAATAAACTAAGAAAAGCGTTAAATCAAGACTTTATTGGATCTTTTGTAGGAAAAGGGTTTTACCCACCTTCTCGACAAGAATATTACAATTTGATTAAACAAATTCAAGATTTTGCGCTAAACGAAACCCGATTAAGCATTCCTATTGTATACGCTACAGACGCAGTTCACGGTGCAAATTACACTAAAGGATCAACCATATTTCCACATCAAATTGCAATGGCAGCTACTTGGAATCCAGGTTTGGTAGAAAAAATGGGAGCGATAACAGCTTACGAACTCAGAGCTTCGAACACCCCATGGAATTATGCACCCGTATTAGATGTAAGTTGGCAGGCACAGTGGGGTAGAATTTACGAAACCTTTGGCGAAGATACTTACCTTACCTCTACAATGGGGAATTCATTTTTAAAAGGTGCTCAATCCGATACAATAGCAAACCCTAATAAAACCGCTCTTTGCTTAAAACATCTTATTGGCTATGGCTCACCTCTTTATGGAAAGGATAGAAAAAATACCATAATGCCCGAAAGGTTTATTCGTCAATACTACTTACCCCCTTTTAAAGAGGCTATAAACAATGGGGCTAAATCAGTAATGATTAGCTCAGGTTTACTAAACTCAATTCCCTGTCATGTAAACAAATTCCTGATTACTGACCTTTTAAAAAAAGAACTGAGTTATACAGGAATTGCTATTTCGGATTGGGGGGACATGCAATTTTTAAGCGATTTTCATAAAACTGCACCAAACTACAAAGCAGCTGTAGCGCAAATGGTTAATGCAGGAATAGATTTATGTATGGTTCCTTACGATGCGAGCTTTGCACACAATGTGATTGAATTGGTAAATGAGGGAGTTATACCTATGTCGAGAATTGACGATGCTGTGCGTAGAATTTTGAGATTTAAGATGGATTTAGGTTTATTTGAAAATCCGAATACACATTATAAAAACTACCCAAATTTTGGGTCAGAAAAATTTGCGAAGGAAAGTTACCTTGCAGCTTCTGAAGGAATTACCATGCTTAAAAACAACGCTGTTTTACCTCTAAAAAAAGGAACTAAAATAGTAATAACAGGAGTAGCGGCAAATTCGTTAAACTACTTAAATGGCCCTTGGACAAGAAGTTGGAGCGGACAAGATACAAGTTATAACGATACAGAAAAACAAACCATTCTAGAAGCTCTTATTGAAAAAAATGGAATCGAAAACACCCGCTATTTTCAAGGAACTTCTTACGATACTGATCTAAACACTTCCAAGGTAGTAACAGCAGCAAAAAGCGCCGATTATATTGTTGTTTGTTTAGGAGAGCAGCCTGCCACAGAACGCCCAAGCGATATTAAAGAATTAGCACTACCCAAAGCACAACGAGATTTAGTAAAAGCACTTAAAAAGACAGGTAAACCTATAATTCTTGTTTTATTAGAAGGGCGAACTCGTATTATTTCTGACATCACCTCCATGGCAGATGGAATACTGATGGCTTATTATCCAGGACACGAGGGAGGAAAAGCTTTGTCTGATATTATTTTTGGAGAGGTAAATCCTTCAGGTAAATTACCCCTTACCTACCAAAAGCACGCAGCTGCTCCAATGCCTTATTTACACACTGTGAGTGATAGAGCAGATAATTTTGGTGGATACACAGATTACGACCCTCAATGGCCTTTTGGTTTCGGATTGAGTTATACAACCTTTACCTATGATAGCATTGAGCTTAACAAAACAATACTAACAGGAAACGACAGCTTACAGGTTTCAATTAAAATAAGCAATACAGGCAATAGATCCGGTAAAGAAGTGGTTCAACTGTATTCAAGAGATGACTTTGCAAGCTTAGACCCAGATTATGAACGCTTAATCGCTTTCAAAAAAGTTGAACTCCAAGCAGGTGCTACAAAACAGATTAAGTTTTGGATTGGAGTAAAGGATCTTGCATTTGTTTCTGCTCAAAACAAGTGGATTACTGAGGAAGGATCCTTTACACTAAGAACAGGAAATCGTATAAATGTTGTGAAGACAGCTAAGTTTGAATACAAAAAATAAAACGATACAATGAACAAAAGAATCCTCATAATTTGCAGTGTTTTTATAGCTTTAACTTCTTGTAATGAAAATCAAAAAAGCACTCAGAATAAAAACACACTAAAAGCTCAAAATAAAGAAACTGTTGCTCCATGGGATGGCTGTATGGTAAGTGCCTATATTTTTCAGGCAGATGGAAGAGTATTACCCAGCAATTCAAATGAACTGATAAAGGAATTTGAATCACTTATAGAACATAATTTAGGTTCGGTAATGTGGTACCCAACATTCTCAGAAAACTTTCCTATAAATGAATGCATTGCACTCAAAAAGCAAGCTATTATTCCGCATTTAACCTGGGAACTCTTTTTTCCGGATTCGGTAGCCTACAACACAATGCCTTTAGAGGGATCTTACAATTTAATGGACCAAATACTTAGCGGAGCTCACGATGCTTATATTGAACAATTTGCTCTAGATGCTAAATCGTTTGAAGATGAAGTTCTCATAAGATTTCTGCATGAATTTAACGGAAATTGGTATTTGTGGAGTGGCAAAAAAAATGGAGCTGAAAAAGGAGGGCCTCAAAAAGTGGTAGCCGTTTGGAAGTATGTGGTAGATAAATTTAGAGCCTTGGGTGCAACTAATGTAAAGTGGATTTGGAATCCTCACGGACCAAGTGTAGATATTGCAAACGAAGATTGGAATACTATAGCTAACTATTGGCCAGGAGATTCATATGTAGACTGGATTGGAATGGATGCTTACAATTGGTACCCTAAAGATCCATGGGGAGGAAAACGTCCTTACAGAGACTTTGATAACTGTTTTAGATCCCTATACGATGCATGTACAGAACTCGGTGACCAACCCATTATGATTGCCGAATTTGGTACTCCAGAGTTTAAATATGAATCTCAAAACAAAGCCTTTTGGATTGAAGAAGCGCTTTACAAAATCAAAAACGATTATTCTAGAATCAAACTATTTGTTTGGTTTCATATTAACAAGGAATTAGACTGGCGAGTTAATTCCAGCACAGAGGCATTAGAAAAGTTTAAAGAGGGAATTAAAGACCCCTACTTTAGTGCTTCTAAAAGAAATGCTAACTAATTGAGGAGCCTAGTTGTATTGTCTTTTATCTAGAATAGGACATTCGGATAGTGCGACGATCTTATTTGAACATACAATAGTAAACATCAAATTCGTTTTTAAAACAAATGAAAATTTTAGCTTTTAGTTTTTGAGCTTAGGCTCATATGAACAATCATGTCAATAATTTTGTTTGAGTATCCCCACTCGTTGTCGTACCAACTTACCACTTTTACAAACGTATCTGTTATTTGCAAACCTGCATTTGCATCAAAAATAGAAGTATGTTTATCCGATATAAAATCAGAAGAAACAACCATATCTTCTGTATAAGCTAACACTCCTTTTAAATCTTCAGACTCCGAAGCTTTTTTCATAGCTAAACAGATTTCTTTATAAGTAGTCTTGCTTTTTAAGTTGACACATAGATCTACAACAGATACATTTGATACCGGTACTCTAAAAGCCATTCCAGTAAGCAAGCCGTCTAAGCTAGGAATTACTCTAGCTACGGCTTTTGCTGCTCCTGTTGAAGAGGGTATAATATTGTCGAACGCAGCTCTACCTAACCTCCAATTGCCTGAAGACACACCATCAATAGCTTTCTGTGTAGAAGTAACCGCATGCACAGTTGTCATTAAGCCACTCTCAATACCAAAATTATCGTTCAGTACTTTAGCAATAGGTGCCAAGCAATTAGTAGTGCAAGATGCGTTAGAAACAATTTTCATATCAGAACGGTAATCCTTGTGGTTTACACCATAAACAAACATAGGTGTAGCATCTTTTGAGGGAGCAGAAATGATAACATTTTTGGCGCCGGCTGTAAGGTGTCCTTTTGCCAACTCCTCGGTAAGAAAAAATCCGGTAGACTCAATTACATAATCCACATCTAAAGCACCCCAATCCAATTTTTTAGGATCTTTTTCGCTTGAAACTCGTATTCTTTTTCCATTTACAAGCAAGGCATCACCCTGAATGTCTATACTGTCAAATAGTCTGCCGTGTGTAGAATCGTATTTTAACAAGTATGCTAAATATTCGATTTCTATCAAATCATTAATTGCTACAACCTCAACTTGAGTGTTCTTAATTGCAGCCCTTAAAGCAAGTCTTCCTATTCTTCCAAATCCGTTTATTCCAATTTTAATCATTGTTGGGGCCTTAAATGTTATACTGCTAAACTGAATAACCAAAAGACTTTGGTTATTCGTTATTATTAATTCAAATTTAGTGTAAAATTTACACTTTATAACAGATCCCTCCTACTTTATCATTAAAATTAAATGACTAATAAATTTTGTATTGATGAATTTCAACATCATAAAGCAAAAAAAAAGACTACTCGAGAGTAGCCTTTTTTATGATTAGTACTGATTAATACAAACCAACTCCATAAATGGGGTAAGCAATTGTATTAAATACTTAAGTAAAAATTACTTAACTACTTTTTCGACAGTGCCGTTGTTGTATACTTTGAACAAAACTTCACCTTTAAACGATTGTTCGTTAGAGCTTACTTCCTGTCCTAATACATTTATAACCTTTACTAAAACACGCTCTGCAGCAACAGAATTAGATACTAGGTTTGTTCCGATTTCAGAAGCAACGTTAATAGCATTTACTTGGTATTCAGAAGAACCTTCAGTCCAAACGGATACATCGAAAGTACTTGTAAGATCTTTTAATCTTACTTTAAACGTTACCGCTTCAGCGATCGCTAAACCTTCTTTAGTTAAAGTAGTTGCATCATCACCCCAAACAGTAATTACTGTTAAAGGACTCGTGTACTTTGCAGAACCAACTAGGTTTCCAGCTGTATCGTACGCAGCAATTTCAGCGCCTTCTGTAGGACGTACATCCCATGCTGCGTCTTCAATTACAACAGTCATATTATTATCTGTAATGGCTGCTTTAGCAAACAAAGATGTATTGTTTTTAACAACTTCCATTGCAGACAATCGGTAAGAATCGTCGTTAGAAAGAAACTGAAGCATTGCTTCTTCAATGGTCTTTACTTGATATCCAGCACCTGGAAGCATGTCTCCAATTCCATTAAAGTTCCATTCTGGTAAGAAAGCAGAACCTAAATAGTTTTTAGCGATAACTAGATTACCATCTGCAACCATATCAGCAAATACTAAATCTACAGAAGCTGCTTCTGTCCTAAGGTAACCAACCATGTTCCATCCGGCAGAAAGTGCAACTGCATTTTCTTCTGGGAATGCATAAGCACCGTCTATTGTTAATTCAGAATCTACCGTAGTTTTAATTTGGTATGCTTGACCTATTACTAAGTCACCGATACCGTTAAAATTCCATTCTGGTAGGTAAGCAGAACCTAAATAATTTTTAGTAATTACGATGTTTTCTACAACTGGAGCTAAAACTGCTGCTATGTCCATATTTACAGGAATCATGTACGTTGAGAAAATTGACCAACCACTAACTAAATCAATGATTTGTGCTTCTGGACCGTTAGATTCAGTAGTACAAGGCGTACCTCCATAGGTAACACATTGTTCCGCATTAAATTCCTCGTTGAAAGCTCCAAAACCGTCAGAATAAATACATCCATCTTCTGGAATAGCATCACAAGAAGCATAAATACATGATGAGTTTCCGTATTGGTCGTAAGATTGATTAACGGCATTTTCATCGTAGTTAGTTGCATTACTATCTATACAACCTGGGTTAAGAATAACCTCAGCACAAGGCGTACCACCATAAGATACACAAGCCTCTGCACCAAATGAACCGTTAAAAATTCCAAAGCCATCTGCGTAAATACATCCGAATTCTGGAACATCGTCACAAGAAGCATAAATACAGCTTAAGTTTCCATATTGATCAAATTGTTGAGCTGTTGCATCAGCATCGTAGTTTGTAGCGTTTACATCAATACAACCTAAAACATCATCACAACCTGGAGTTAAAGAAGTGTAAGTTACGCTTTCGGCTTCGCCTGCTGTAACCATAACATTTGCATCTGCACAACCGTCACCCCATTGCATTCCCCAACCAGAATACATATCAGCTTCGCCACTTACCGCAACCACGTATTCAAACGATGTTCCAGCTTCTACTTCTAAAGAACCAGTCCAAACACCATCTCCGTCTGCATCAAAAAGTTCTGCACCCCAGCCATTCCAGCCGTTCCAAGAACCGTTTACAGTTACTTGAGCATATTCAGCACTTGGCTGATCAACTCCATTCATGTCTACCGTAAATTCTACGGTTGCCATTAAAGAGTCGGTAGCTTCATAAGTACAAGAACCGTCATCTATAGTAGCTAAGGCATTGTAGTTTAAAGCAAGTATATCTAAACAACCATAAACTTCTGGTGTAGTATCTTCACAGGCTCCACAAGTACCGTAAACATTAGTTACGTTACCTGTACCAACCATCCACTCTCTGTTTGCATAAGACCAGTAATCTGTTATTGGAGTACAAGACCAATCTTCAGAAGCTGCTCCAGCTGCTACAAGGTCTTCTTGCATACCGTCTACTACTAATAAGTATTCCATATTAGCATCTGGTGCTGGATCGAAGGTAAACGTCCAAGTACCATCACCGTTATCTATAGCTACAGGGCCTGCTGTTGCATCCCAACCCCACCATGGACCGGTCATGCTTACAGAGTTAGCGCCACTACATACCGTAGTAGTTATTGTAAGAGCAGTTGAGCTTGTAGAGTCTGTAGTATCGTACGTACAAGAGCCGTCTTCTAAATTAGCTAATGTATTGTAGTTTAAAGCAGTAATATCTGTACAACCACTTACTGCAGCTAATGAATCTGCACAAGGAGTTCCACCATAAGTAGTACACAAGTCAGCGTTAAATTCTGCATTAAAAGCACCAAAGCCATCTGCGTAAATACATCCAAATTCTGGAATGTCGTCGCAAGATGTGAAAATACAGTTTAAATTCCCGTATTGGTCTAAAGCTTGAACTGTTGCTGAAGCATCGTAGTTTGTTGCATTAGAATCCATACAACCAGACGTCTCAGATGTCGGTTCTGAACATGGTGAACCACCATAAGTTACACAGTTATCTGCACCAAATGTAGCGTTAAAAATTCCAAAGCCGTCTGCGTAAATACATCCGAATTCTGGAACATCATCACAAGAAGCATATAGACAACTTAAGTTTCCGTATTGATCTAATTGTTGAGCTGTTGCAGCAGAATCATAGTTTGTAGCGTTTTCATCAATACAACCTAAAACATCTGCACAACCTGGAGTTAAAGAGGTAGAAGTTACACTTCCAGCTTCTCCAGCTACAACCATAACATTTGCATTTCCACAGCCGTCACCCCATTGCATTCCCCAACCAGAATACATATCAGCTTCACCACTTACCGCAACTACGTATTCAAACGATGTTCCAGCTTCTACTTCTAAAGAACCAGTCCAAACACCATCTCCGTCTGCATCAAAAAGCTCTGCACCCCAGCCATTCCAGCCGTTCCAAGATCCGTTTACAGTTACTTGAGCATATTCAGCACTTGGCTGATCAACTCCATTCATGTCTACAGTAAATTCTACTGTTGCCATTGTTGGCTCAGGATCCACTGTTGGGCATTCTGTTCCACATGTTCCAAAAACATTTGTTAGGTTACCAGAACCTACGGTCCATTGTCTGTTTGCATAAGACCAGTAATCTGTTATTGGAGTACAAGACCAGTCTTCAGAAGCTGTACCAGCTGCTACAAGGTCTTCTTGCATACCGTCTACTACTAATAAGTATTCCATGTCAGCATCTGGTGCTGGATCGAAGGTAAACGTCCAAGTACCATCACCATTGTTTAGAGCTGCCGGTCCGGCTGCTGCATCCCAGCCCCACCATGGACCGGTCATATTTACAGCTTCAGCATCGCCACATACCGTAGTGGTAATGGACAGTACTTGACTGTCTTGAGCTACTACAGAAAAGACAGATAAAACCATCAAAAGAGCAGTAATTTTTTGTTTAATTTTAGTAATCATGAGAGTGTGTTTTTTGTTTAGAAACCACAAGTTACTAATTTTGGGTAAACTATACACATAATTTAAAAAATACTTTAATTCTGATGTAAAAAAATACTTGGTAAAACCGAAAAACTCTATTTTTAGGAATAGAGTTTTTCGGTTTATATAAAAAAATTATTGCCATTATTTAAGGCTTGGTGTTAATCGGCAAAAACTCTTACATAATCTATCTCCAAAGAGCTTTCTATAAAAGCTGGATCGATTGTAGGTGCAATGGCGGTGTTTAAAATTAAATACTGTTCGGAATCAAAAGGCCAAGTTTCATTGTTTTTGTTTGGAGGATTGTAGGTATAGTATACGAGTCCATCCACACTAAAAACCAATTTTTCCGCGGTCCAATCCATAGCGTAAATATGAAATTCGGTAGAAGCTGTTGCTAGATTTTTTCCACCATGGTTAACGGTTCCGCCAAAACTTGATGGAGTATGCGTGGCACTTTGAACATAGTTTTGGTTACTTCCCCAATGTTCCATAATATCAATCTCACCACATGCCGGCCAAGATGTAGTTCCGAAACCTTGAGTATACCAATACGCACCAGACTCATTAATGTTTTTTCCCAGAGTCCAAATTGCAGGCCAGGTTCCAACACCGTATGGAAGTTTTGCACGTACCTCTACTCTACCATATTTAAAGGAAAACTTAGAATTTAATCGAGCAGATGTATATTCCTTTGTTTGTCCTTGGTCGGTAAACGTCTCTTTTTTTGCTACTAATTTTAAAAAACCATCTTCCGAATGCGAATTTTCTATACGATTGGTATAGTGTTGCAACTCCGAGTTAAACCAACCAGAACCTCCAGGTAATTTAGTTTGATGAAACCAATTATCCGAATTGACAGCACCATCGGAATCAAATTCATCTGACCAAATCAGGCCTTCAGTCCGCTCAATAATTTCGGGTGGTGTGGCCTCTTCGCATCCACAAACAACAAGGAGTGCTAAACAGCTTAAACTCTGAATAATTTTACGCATGTACAAATTATTATTTTTCAACAACTAATTCTCCCCACAGTGATGGGTTTTCATGAAATCCTTCACGATCGTAAGAGTTCCATCTAAATTGATCTTTTCGAGTTTCTTTATCTGACGAGCGATCTACTGCAAACTCAATTCCATAAGTACGTCCTTTCTCAAAAGGTTTTAAGTTTAGCGAACTTAAAGGAATCTGAATCTCAAATTGATGTTCGTTACCTTGTACAGAAGACGAAACTGAAGCTGCATCTAAAACAGTTTGGTTTTGCCAATCCCAAACCTCTGAGGTTTTTTCTAAATTAATTCCAATATGCTGGTCGGTAGAATAGTAATGCTTTCGCTTGCGTTTCAAATCAGCATTAGATGAAAAGGCAATCTCTAAAGCATCTCCATTAAAAATATCGCCCTTAGTAAATGGATTTCTCATCGTATCGTTACTGGAAAATTTAAATAAGAAATAAAGGTTTTCTGCATCCATTAGAGATTTAATACGGTAAGATTCAAATTGAATTTCATTTGCATTAGTCCACTCAGAGTCTGTACTTAAACCATCAATCTTTAGGTTAACGGATTCTTGAAGTGTTGTTTCAATTCTTTTATTAAAACCTCCACTGTAGGGCACTACTTTAATCTCATCTACAAAGAGTTCTCCTTCCGCTTCAAACTGCACAATAAATTGCTTGATATTGTATGGGTCAAGGTTTGGAGCATTTTCCCATTCGAATTCCGAAATTGGTAAAATTACGTTAGACCATTCTTCGGTTATAATTCCGCCTTCTATACACTTAGAACTAAAACCAATCCAAACTTGAGATCCAGAATAGTCTTCCAAACAAGCCGCTAATGGCAACGACTTTAAAGTGCCTTTTACGGCACGAACCTTAAACTGAATGGCGGCCTTGTCTATAATTTGACTCATGTCTTTCCCTTGCCAACCGTCCCAGCCAAATCCCATACCCAACCAAGGACAGTCTCCAGCTTTTTTATTCCATTGCCAAAGCATGGATCCCGATCCGGAATAAGCAACTTCTTGTGTACCTGTAATGGCAAGACATTGCTTGGTTTTCTTCATCCAATTCTCTTTCTTGTCTAATTTTCTATTCTTCTTCCGATTCATAAATGGAATGGAAACCTCGCTTTGACTAGACTCTGTAAACCAATGTTCTCCGTTTAAATTGTCTGAAAAAATATCTAAGGAATAGAAGTTTTCGATGGATTCCGGCATCTCTTGCTTGGCAGGTTCATTGAAGAGCGCTTGGGGTTTAAAGGAACCACAAGAAACAACTAAAACAGAAACAAACAGGATACATAATACTGATGTAGTCTTCATTCGTTTATGGGTTTAAAGGTTGGTCTTCTGTGAAAATCATATAGTCCATATAAGCTTGACTAAATCCATTTCCTTGTGGAGCGAGAAATAATACTTCTATATGATTTATTTTATTTGACTCTTTAACCGCGTTGCCAACAGGGCTTACTGGAAGTCCATCTGCTAAGGTTTGTAAATCAGAATAGTTAACAGAAATTAGCTGCCAACCGGGATCTAAGTCTTTTATTTCGATAGAATAAACATCTTCTTGTCCAACGGTAAATTCTCCATCTTGGTCATCATCTTCTCTAAAATTAAACAGGACAATGGGCGGATTCTGAACATCTTGCGGGAAATTAAGAAGCACATTAAAGTAAACTTGATCAGGATTATCAGATAGATCAAAATTAGTACCTTCTCCGTAAGCCGAACCAGGAATAGTAGCCAAACCAATAAGCCAGTCCCAAGAACAGGTTCCTTTCATATCATAGAAAGAGTTTCCCTGAGGCGAAGTACCTGTTGATGAAACATTCATTTGACCTCCTTGTAAAAACAAATCCCATAGTGCATTAGGGGAAGTTTCAAAGTCAGAAATTAGAAATCCATCATTTTCTTTAATAGAAGTAACAGCTAATTCAGCTAGAGAGATGATTGAATCGGTAACAGAAATAACACTATCTGCTACAATTTCTTTATAACTTACTTGTAAAGTAACGCTACACTCTTCAGATTTAAACATCGGCAATTTAGTGGTAGAACCGTCCCATGTAGCATTGTCCTCATCTAAAAGTCTGGAGTAACCAGACATGACTTTTTGAGCACCCGAAACAGCACCCGTAATGGTGAGTTCCCAATTTACAGATTTAGAAAACTCTGCGTTAAACACGCTTGTTTCTCCAGCAGCAAAAGCAACGTTAGTATTGGTTACTTGAAGGCTATTTATAACGCTAAAATCTCCAAATTGATCGATTAATGATGGGCCTTCGTAGCCTTTTTCTCTTTCGCATGAACTTATAATTGTTCCTAAAGCCAAAATATATAAGAGTTGTTTCATAATAGTTTGTTTTTTAAATTAAAATTTCATCAAGTAAATTACAGAAAGTCTATCAAATCCGTAATCAGGGGTTTCTAAAACTGAATTGCTCCAGCTGTAGTCTTGCCATAAAATTTGCAAATCGTTTTTATTGTCAAACTCATAACGCAGTCCCATGCCAATTATTTGCTCGGATAAGTCTGTTTTGAACAAATCAAAATCCTTCACCTCATCGTAACGATTTCTTACGCCTGTATAATCGCTTCCATTCGCATTTAGGGTTTCGTAACCTAACAAGTAATACAACTTATCGGTTAACTCTACAGTAAGACCTGCGTATACCTTTTGAGTATTGAGCTCTGTGTTAACAAAATCTTGCGCTCCTGTTCGCTTTGTTTGGTCGTTTGAATACCCAAATTGCATGCGAATTTGTTTGTTGTAATTTGGCAAAATCTTATCGATGTTTACATCCAAATTGGCTCTTAGTCTGTTAAAGTTTTTTAAGTCCTCTATACCCAATCCAACAACCTCGGTAAGCATGCTGTAGTTAATAGATGCATGGTAACGATCTTCGTCGTCTTGATTAGAGAGTTCAAAATCAAAACCTTTTCGGTTGGGTGTTGCCAAACCGTAAGGGTCGATATTATTGTACTGAGGATAATACTCTGCTAAACCCGTCTCAATTTGAGAATTGTAAAGACTTGGATCGTTGTGGATGTCCCACATTCCAAGCGGACGAACCACCCGTTCATTCGTGTAGCGCGTAAACATAAAAGCTTGGCTTGTGTACCTCAAGCGTCTCATCTGAGCTCCAACACTTCTATACCCTTGACCAACATTTCTGTAGGCCACAGAAAATTTCAAGTTAAGCGCTTCGTACTCTGCATTAAGTTTAGCGTAATTAAAATAATCTTCTACTAAGTTTTCCTTTACAACATTGTTTTTATCCTCGTTGTTCTCTGTAAACGATTTTGAGAAACCAGATTCTCCATCCAACTGGAATTTAAAATCGTTCAACTCAGCATTCAAACTATAAGTACCCGAAAGTACTGGGTTTTTAAAGTAGCTTACGTTTCTAGATGTACCAGCAATATCGGTTAGGTTGATGTAATTAACACCCGCCGATATTTGTTTGCTTTGAACCATTGTTACATTCCCACCAAAAAATACACGATCGCTTACCGTATTAAAGTCTGTAGGATTTATTCTGGAAGTAAACAAGTTGAATTTCAGTTCTTCAATTACTCTTTTAAAGTTTAAAGAGAAATCGGTAGCCAAACCTTGTTGTCTCCAGGTATTGTTTCCTTTAAAGAAATAGTCGTAATGAATCATTTCAGAATACAAATTAAAAATGTCGAGTGTGTTGTCGTACATTTCCTCATTGTTGTTGTAAAAAGTAAAGGGCGATAGTTTATAATCCATGTCTCCTACTTGGTACCTTACAGAGTTTGCAATAAGACCTCTTAAATACAATTCTCTAAGATCGAAAGTAGTACCAGAGCCCCAAAAACCGCCGTATTCATTACGAACTCTAATGGTAGATCGGATATAGGTATTTGCATTAGGACGAATGTTAGCAGAAAGATCTACAAGAGTATGTCCGTATTCTGCTTTAGAAGCGGAGGTTGTGTCCGTTTCTTCTCCTTTTAATTCGTCCAGATTGTAAACGCCTCGAGAACTCCCCGATAGCCAGAATTTTTTGGTATTCTCCTGAGCATAAGAAGAAGCGGAAAAAATGAATAAGAGCGCGATGACAGTTATTTTTTTTGTCATTAGAATGATATTTTAAGTTCTAAACTGGTTTCTGTTCCTTTGAAATGATCTTTTTGAAAACTCTTGTCTTCAAATTCAAACCATCTGTGCCTAATAAAAATGGCCGTATTTTTAGCAATTGTATAATCTACACCTATACCATAGCCGTTACCAAACTGATTTCTTGGTTTGCCTGTGAATTTCTCTCCAGGAATTACGAGGTCGTCAGTACGAAGATTCAACTGGGTTTTGTAGTTGGCAATGGTTCTTTCAAAACCAAGATAACCGTTAAGTACAAATTTGCTGTTTAATGCATAATAAGCCTCAAACTCATTGTTGTACTGTCTTATATAAGCTTCATCTGTAAAGAGTGGTATTGGAGACCAAGAATCCTGAGCAGAATATACCCTCGTTATAGAGAATAGGTACAATTTAGAGGATAAGAATTTTGGATGGTATTTAGCCTGAAATTCAATCCCACTAAAATAATTCCTAGTAATTTCCTCATTCGAAAGAATTACGGTTTCGTATACATCTCTATAAATCACAGATTGATTTCCATAAGGCCCAACATTCGCAGGGAAATTCCATCTCCAAAGTCTTGAACGTGTGAGTTGGTTTACAGGATGATTGAAGGTAATTTGATTACTAATGGCGTCAATTTCTCCTGAGGCACCAATAGCAACAGACAGTTTTAATTCATCGAGATCTATTTCGGTGTTCAGATTAATTCCCTGACGGTTGTTGGTCATCATTCCAAGGGGAGCCATTTGGCTTGCAAAAGGCTGCAAAACAGCTGTACTTCCAACAGAACCAGCAGCAACTTCATTCGTGCTGTTTTGAAGAATAGAGCTGTTTAAGAAAACTGAATTGTTGTTGATTACGTTCGGGCTAATTCTAAATAAATGAGCCTCTATACTAAGTTTATCCAGAATAGTAGGTGTTGCAATTTTTAAGTGAAGGGCTTCGCCCCAATCTCCATTTTCGGTAGATGAAACTGCGCGACCAGTACCTGCTTCTAACTTTACACCAAACTTAAACAGTTTAAAATTTGTTTCTAAGGTGGCTATGTTAAACCCAAAACTTTCGTTCCCTACACTATCTACATAGGTTTTAGAGTTAAAGGTATTGAATCCGATAAAATTACCACTTGGAAAGTTTTTACGTAATTGACCACCGTACGTATAATTAGGCATGAGTGTAAAGCCACCGTTTAGTTCCGTTTTACCAAACATAGCTTTAAGGCTTGTGTTTTTAGGTAAGTTACTCCCTTCAACAATAAGTCCTGTAAACGCTTTTTCTCCCCAGCGCGAATCCTGCTGAATGTTTCCACTGTTGTGGAAATCAAAATATCTTTTTTCTACACTAGAACCTAAAGGGTCCCATGGGTTTCTTTCGAATAAGCTAAACCGATTGTATCCTCTAAAAGAAGCCATGGTTAAATCGCTAATTGATGTCCAATGTATTCCTCCTGCTTTTACTAAAAAAGAACCCACTTGTGTATCAAAAGAGCCGTACATACTTATTCCCAATTGCATACCAAAACTACCGGCCATTCTAGTACCATTTAACGGATCGTAGATGGTGGGCAATTTACTTTCGGCAATCATTGCACTGTAAGTAGGTTTTACATTTCCTTCTAAAAACTGGAACGTATATAAGTCGAATCCCCAAGATGTTTTTAAGGACGGTCTACCAGAAAATCTTAAAGTTAATTGAGGCAGTTGGCTATCGTCTCCAATAAACAGTACATTATCACTGGTAAGATCTGTGCTGGTTTGTGTTAGCTGATAAGGTATTTGATGGTTTATATAAGTCCCTAAAAAGCGATACTCTCCATTTAACTTAAAGGTATAGAGTTGCGGGGATTCATTTTTCGGAAAAAGCCCAATAGAATTTGAAATACCCTGAGGTAAGTCTTGTTCAATTTGAGCAAAAGCTACTTGATTTCCTATAAAAACAAAGAAAGCAAGAAGAATTATGTTTTTTGATTTAATATACATAAATAGAGTCTAGACGTTTTTATTCTGGAATAGTTAGCTTTCTCGACTGCATTCTAATCGAGGTACTTTGTTGCATACCTTCTGTTCTTGGATTCACATAAAAAGGAATGTTTGCGTAAGCAATTTTGTCCTCTTTATCTGTAACATATACAAACAAACGGTAAGCCCCCTCTTCTCTAGGAGCTTTAAATTCTACTTTATTTTTAGATTTTTTCTTTATCAATCCGGCCATTGCAGGCGGTTCTTTTTCTAAATCACCACCCGATTTGGTATCTACACTTTCCGGGTATATTTTGTAAGAGTACTTTATTTTTTCTTGATCGTCAGAAGCAAACACATTAGCAGTGTAACGCTCTTCTGCAATAAGGTAAATATTTTCACCTTTTTGCTGATTGTTCAAAGAGATGCTATCTAAAGAAGGCGCTCTATTTGCTGGCCATTCTCCTTTCCATCCCTTGGATACATAATCAATTACTTCAGTACTTTGTCCTTTCATAGAAAACAAGCCGTACCAAGTAGCGGTTGTCTCTTGCTTTTGGCCCCATAGAAATACATAAGATCCAATACACATTTCTGTGTCTGGTAAAATGCAATCGTTGTAACGAGAAGAATAACTAAGTGCTTTTTCGTGACTGGTTTGCTCCACCGGAGAAGACCATCTAGTTTTGGCTACTTCCCAGTGTCCATCGGGACCCCATTCGGCAACAATGTAAGCCTTTTCCCAACCAGCAGTCCGAATCAAATCTTTAATAATGCAAACTTCTCCATACGTATTAATGGAATAAATATCGATGTCTGGAGCTTGCTGCTGAACAAGTTTAACCTCTATAGGGTCTAAACCAGCAGTTACGGTTGTAGTAGGGTGATTAGGATCTACCTCGTGCACCATTTTGGCAATGTCTTGCACCACATCCCAAACTTTAGTATTGGAGTAAAAAAGATCTACTTCATTACCAATAGACCACATTAATAAGGCCGGATGGTCTTTGTATTTCTTAACTACCGAGGTAAAATAATCAAGCTGGGAACGATTTGCAGCTTCATTATCATAATCGTAACCATGTCTTTCGTGCTGAACCCATAGTCCAAACATAACGGTGAGTCCATGCGCATGAGCTCTGTCTAAAACTTCTTGTGCCCCATCGGCACTCCAAGTTCTAATTGAGTTTCCTCCAGCTTCTACTAACTCTTCTAAATGCGTATCGCCTCCGGCTCCTTTAATGTAATAGGGTTCTCCACCTCTCAAGAGTTGCCATTGTCCATCCTCATTTTGAACTACCTCAACTTTAACAACCTGAGAAAAAACAAAAGAGCTGCTAAACAAAAGCATACAGCTTAACAGAAATTTAATAGAAATTGAAAATTTCATACAATAAAATTAAAAAAAGCATCCTATTTAAAATAGGATGCTTTTAGGTTTACTTGTTTTCTTTTACAAACTTATTAAAGGAAGTGTTTCCGTTTCCATCAATTAGTTTAATGGTATAAATACCCATTGGTAAATGAGCTATTGCAACTGTATTGTTTGTATTCAACACATTGGCTACTCTTTGTCCTGTAATATAATATATCTCTAGTGAAACAGTAGTATTTGGTAGCGTAATGAAATCGCTTGAAGGATTTGGATACACTAAGTTTGAGGTCTTTAAATCTTCGATGTTAAAATCGTTATCACAAGAACCACAGGTATTAAAAATTACATCGGTTACATCTCCAGAACCAACCGTCCATAAACGGTTTGCATAAGAGAAATAATCGGTTACGGGTGTACACGACCAATCTTCAGTAATAGTATTTGCTGCTACTAAGTCTTCCTGAACACCGTCAACAATAATTAAGTATTCCATATCAGCATCTGGAGCTGGATCAAAAGTAAAGTCCCAAGTTCCATTTCCATTTTGAACAGCAGAAGGACCTGCTAATGGATCCCATCCCCAGAAAGGGCCTGTTAAACGAACAGAATCTACTAGAGCACATGGGTTTACTGTAATTTTAAGGACAATGGCACCGTAAGTACAACTACCATCATCTATGGTTGCACTTGGATTGTAGTTGTTTGCTTCTGCATCTGTACAACCAGAAATAGGACCGGTGGCAAAGGCAATGTCGTCAAAATAGTAGGTAGAATTTGCAGAACCGTCTCCAACAGTTTGCATGTTAAAAATAAGAACCATTCGGGTATACAAATCAGAGGATTGTCCTGTAAAATCAAAAGACAATTCTTCCCATTGGTTTGCTACCGAAGTATTGAGTGAAATCTCATACGAAGCGCCTCCGATTGGTTCTTCTAATTTAAGTAAGACAGGAATACCAACAGCAGGAGCGTAAACTTTAATGTTTATAATAGAACTTGAAGTGAAATTTATTGGATTAACCGATAAATAGGTGCCAGCCCAAAACTCACCACCGTTACGAACATGTTTAACTACATTTTCGCTACTGTTTTCAGCCGTATTGAAAGGATTGGCAACTACAGTAGAGCCAGCTCCGTCAAAATCAGAAAAAACATAGGAACTACCTTCAAAATCGATAGGCAGATTTATGCCGAACAAACAAGTACCATCATCTTCTGTTGCATTTGCATTGTAATTGTTTGCCAAAGAATCTGTACATCCATATACAACAAGATCAGTACAAGAACCGCAAGTTCCGTAAACATTAGATACGTCTCCAGATCCTAAAACCCATTGTCTATTTGCATAAGTAACCGAATCTGTTATTGGGGTACAAGACCAATCGCCTGTACTGGTGTTTCCTGGAATTAAATTTTCAAAAAAGCCATCCACAACTAAAAGGTATTCCATGTTTTCGGATACACCAGGAAGGGTAAATGTCCAAGTTCCGTCACCATTACTACTAGCTTCAGGTCCACCTACAGCACTCCAACCCCACCAAGGGCCAGTTAATCTTACAGAGCTTGCTTGACTACAAACTTCGGTGGTTATTGTTAAGTCTTGAGCAAACAAGTTTACAGAACTTGTAAGCAATAATACAAAAAGAATGATTTTTTTCATGATACTATATATTTAAGTTAATGGTTATTCTAAGGTAATGTTAAGCGTATTGTGCGTTTGGTTTAATAATTCTTTAAAATTATTTAGCACGATGCAGTTTTCGGAATGCAGAGTTAAAGAGCTTAGTTTAGTTCCATTTATTGAAAGCGCTTTTATTCCGTAAGCCCCATAGTCTAAATCATTTTTATTCACAAAAACCACGTTTATATTTCTTCCAGAAAATATGGTCGAAATTTCTGAAACTCCTTCTTCATTAAAATAATCAATTGAGAGTTTTGGTTCAATACACAGGGCTCCATACTTCCCTTTAATACCAAATATTTGCGTAATTAAGGTAAGCATAAACCAAGAGGATGAACCGGTGAGGTATGCGTAAGCTCCTTTGTTTTGATTGTCAAAATACGAAGGTATACCCGGAAAAATTTTTGCAGTTTCTGTATGGTTTGCGATTTCATAAACCTCCTGCATAATTTCATTCCCTTGGGCAACTAAACCTTGGTTGTAAAGCCCATAAGCGAGCATAATATTTTGTTGTACCCACTTACTTCCGTGTTCTTTATGACCGTAAACGAAACCCGTAATTCTTCCAATATTTAAATCTATGTTCTTAAACTCTGATGTCAAACGAATACCAGGACTGTTGTCGTCTTTTAAAATTTTCTTGATAGACTCATAAACTTCGGCAGACATTGCTTTATCAGCAATGTTGCATATAATTGGAATTACTTGAGAGGTAAGATCCATCATGACACCGTCTTCCTTTTCACCACCAATTTTATTCTCAACATTATCGTAATGTCCGTTAAAAAATCGATCGCCCTCTTTGGTTGTAACGATTTCATTTTCTAAAATATGATTCGATATGTGAAGAGATTTAGCTTCTAGATCAGCAATAATATCATCAATTAACAAACTCGTTTTCTTGCCTGAAACAGTATGCTCTACACTTTCAAAATAATTTTTAAGATGCGCTCTTTTTACTTCAGGGCTTTGGTAATCTACTTTCTGTTGACCTGAAAGGTTGTCTAAAAGCATGGTTACCTCTTCCAAAAGAGTAATGTGAGTTGATCCATTTTTCTTTAATTCCTTGAGAATAGCGGAAAGTACTAAGAAATTGTTTGCATAAAAATTATAAAAACAAACACTACCCCCGTTTTCACGAGCCATGTCATAAGTATCGTTCCAATCTGCTCCTTCTAGCAACAGCACGTTTTTGTTATTTACGTTGTAAAAAGAGGTAAGCTGTTGTATAATTAGGTGCTCTAAAATAGAAGCAGTGTAGGTTGCTCCGTTGGATTGTCTTTGGAAGTGGCCTTGAGCCATTTGAAATTTGTTGTCAATTTTTTTACTCCGCTCAACAAATTTATCTTTCCAGTAGGTAATTTCCTTATCTAAAATACTAAAGTCTCCCGTTTGGTTTAAATAAAAGTTTAAAACAAATACAGGCCAAGCACCATGATCACTCCAAGTACGTGGTATGTTATTACGATCGGCCTTAAACTCGCCAGGTTTTTCGCCAATAATAGTTGCATTAGAGCCGTCTACACGAATTCCTTTAAAGCAATTTACGATTTCTTCATGCGCGCTAATAGGGTCAACTAAAAATATAGACAGCAAGTCTTGCCATAAATCTCTCCAACCTCTTCCACCTCTTCCGTATCCATAATCAGGAAGAAAGGAGTTTCCAAATATTTGCCTACATTTTACTTGGTATTCAATCCATTTAACCCAATTGTCAAAATGATTGTTTCCAGTACTTATCTCAACACTATTGAGTTTTTCATTCCAAAAATCGAGTGTATTTTGAACTGTTTCATCTACAGAACTTACCTTGGAATACTTTGTTCTCCAAACATCAAGATCGTTTAAATCATCGGTAATACCGTGAAGTATGATAAACTCAGCTTTTTCTCCTGCCTGGAGAGTTACTTCTTTAAATTTAAATCCGGCAATGGCCTCTTTACCATGTCGCTCATTTTCAGTTAACTCAGGAGGAGTAAGGTTTTTGTAAATTGCCTCAGGATTGTCAAGCGATCCACTTTCGCCAATAAAATCATGTAATCTTATCCAAATTTTTTCTGGCTTGTTGGCGTTTCCGTCAAAACCTAAAGTCACATAATTGGTCTCGTTAATGGAGTGACTACTTTCGTCGTGAACAATTTTTGGCTTAATGCGGACTCCATATTCTTCAATATAGTTTTCTTGAAACATGGTGGTAACTTGCCTATGATCTCTAACATTATCTGCAGATCTACCAAAGAGTGGCAAAGCGTAGTAAGGCTCGAAGGTTTGGGATTCTTTACCAGTGTTACACACCGAAATTTTAAGCACTTCTACAAAGTCATTTCCCTCTGGAATAAAGGTGGTAATGGACGTTTCTAAAGAAGTTTCTAATTGCTTTCTAATGGTAGTAAAAGCGCCTATACTAGCTTTAAGTGACGAGGCATCGTTTAACCCATTCCACTTATGCGTTTTCTGAAATGCACTTTGACCTGTTGCAGACCATGGCTTTAAACCTTTAGATTTAATCCAGAAATTTCTACTAGAAATTGTTCTGTGAATCTCTTCAGTTACCGTTGGAGTGGTTAAGTAATGATGAAAATCTTTGCATACATCTCCTTTAAGTTCGGGAGTAACAAAGGACTTCATACCAGCAGTATTCATCAAGGGAAAATATAAAACAGGTAGGTGGTTGGCGTTTTCTACGAAAAATGAACCGTCATTTTTTTTTGAAAACTCCCAAACTATACTTGCTTTTTCAAGAGTATCTTGCATGCTTATTTTATTAGTATTTTTTCTAGTTCTTCTAAAGATTTACCTTTTGTTTCCGGTACTTTCAGTGCCACGAAAAAGAGTCCAAGAAGAGCAAAAACACCGTAAATTAAAAAGGTGGTGCTCGATCCGAGTGTTGACATTTCCCAAGGGAATACCAACTGAACAATAAAACTAATGGCAGAGTTAATAAGACCGACGAAAGAAATAGCTAAACCTCTAATACGGTTGGGGAATAATTCTGAGAACAAAACCCACATTACTGGCCCGAGAGATATGGCGAATGCTGCAACAAAACCAAGAATCCCAATTAATATAAGGGTAGAGTTTGCATTGATAGCTCTTTTAATAATATCTCCTTCATATCTGTTTGCCATTTCGGTGCCAATTGAGGCTTTAATAGCATTTTTAAAGCTAACGTCATTATTAAAGACTACTCCTATAACAGAAGCCAATTCTGCCTTATTAATCTCTGCTGGCAGCTCTTGAACCGCTCCTCTATCTAAAACATACGTAGCAGAAGAAAAACTAGCGGATAATACAAACATGAATACTGCAATTGCACCTACTCCAAATATTAACAAAGGTCTACGCCCAATTTTGTCTATTAAACCAATAGCTATTATGGTGAAAATTAAATTAATAATTCCAATAAGAATGGCTTGCGAGAATGATGCGTCGGTTCCGATACCCGTTTGCTCAAAAATCATAGGTGCGTAAAAGAATACCGAGTTGATACCTGTAATTTGCTGAAGTATAGCAACCACAATTCCAATTCCTAAAACCTTTTTCATGGTAGGCTTAAACAACTCTTTGAATGGTGTTTTTTCCTTTTCGTTTTCTGTATGTAAACTCTGCTTTATTGTATTTACCTCCTCTTCAATGTTTTTATCAGGACTAATACGAGCTAAAACCTCTTTAGCTTCTACAAGTCTGTCTTTCATAATAAGCCATCGAGTACTTCTAGGAACAGTAAACAGAGCAAAGAAATATAAAATTGCAGGTATAAATTCTACTCCAAGCATCCATCTCCAGTTGTGCTCTTTCAGCATTAAGAACTGTGCCCATTCGCCTGGGTTTTGACCAAGATTTAAAATTAAATAGTTAGAGAAAAAAGCGACTGAGATTCCGACAACAATATTTAATTGATTAAAAGACACCATTCTACCTCTAATACTAGCTGGAGAAATTTCTGCAATGTACATTGGAGCTAAAATAAGTGAAGCTCCTACACCGAAGCCACCAATCATTCTGGCAATAACTAGTGTAATAAAATCGGGTGCAAATGCAGAAAAGAGTGCTGAAATAGCATACAACAATGCTGAAATAGACAATATTCGTCTTCTACCGTATACATTACTTAAGGGCCCAGCTACTAACATAGCCAAGGTTGCGGTTAATGTAAGAGAACTCACCGCCCAACCTAATTCTATTTTGGTTAAGTCAAATTCTGGTTCTAAAAACTTAACAACTCCAGATATAACTGAAGCATCAAAGCCCATCAAAAAACCGCCCAATGCAACAATTAGGCTTATAGATACTATTTGAGATTTATTTTTCACTGGATCATTATTTAAAAATTAGAGGGTGTTAAAGAAGAGCTAAAATATGTAATTTATGTATATTATACACATAATGATCTCGTTATTTTACACCAACCCTCTCAAAATGCTGTGGATTACAGCAAACAAAACAGAGCGAAAAGCATCAAAATAATTGTACCATTTAGTACAAGTTAACTCCATAATTACGGCAAACAAGATGTGGGATATCTGTGGAATACAATTCGTGAATCTTGCTGTTAAACGATGGATATTTATTGTTATACACATTAAACAGCTCATTTGTAGCACAAAATATTCACTAATGACTCATTGTAATTAGAAACAAATAGATTTAAAGAATAAAGAAATTACTTAGTATATTAAATAAAACATATATTTGCGTACAGATTACACTTAATTAAATGCAATCCCCTAATAGTTTGTAAAATAAATCTATCTATTTTTTTTATTGCAAGTTCATAAGAAAATATGGGATGACTAAACTAATAGAATGCACGTATTTGCATTTGGTAGCGTTAAAGGAATACTCCTTTAATTTTAGGCTAAAAATTTTGAGTATGTTAAGTGAAAATAAAACTATTTTTAGTGAAAAATACATACATTATGAGTGAAAATAAAAAAATCCCAAAACTAAACGACGCAGATATTGTGATCTTTGGTGGCCAAGGAGACTTAGCGATTAGAAAAATTTTCCCTGCGATATACCACCGATTTCAAGCGAAGCAGATCAACTCAAATTCTAGGGTTATTGTTATCTCTAGAGGAGCCATAAGTCAGGAAGAATTTACAGCCCAACTCAAAGAAAAGCTTAGCCAAAACATTGCAGCAGTAGACACTAAGATATTAAATGAACTTTTAAAGCTTTGCATCTACTTAAAAGCCGACTTAACAAAAAAATCTTCACTGACTATACTCAAGGATCACTTGAGAAACGATGTGAAAATTATTCGCGTGTATTACTTTTCTGTTTCTTCGAGCATCTTTGGCAGCATTACAAAAAACCTTCATTCAGAAAACCTAATAACCGATCAATCTAGAGTTGTATTAGAAAAACCATTAGGCCATGATTCTGTTTCCTCAAAATTGATTAACAGCGAGATTTCGGAATATTTTAAAGAGTCGCAAATATTCAGAATAGATCATTATTTAGGTAAAGAAACGGTTCAAAACTTAATGGTGTTACGCTTTGCAAATAACCTGTATGAAAATGCATGGAACTCACAAAATATAGAAAATGTTCAAATTACTGTTGCAGAAGAATTAGGCGTTAGCTCTAGAGGTGGTTATTACGATAAATATGGCGCACTTTTAGATATGGTTCAAAACCATCTTCTACAACTTGTATGTTTGGTTGCAATGGAGCCGCCAAGTGTTTTGGAGGCGAATAACGTGAGAGATGAGAAACTAAAAGTGCTAAATGCATTAAGATTGTTTGACGACCAAATGGTTGTAGACCAAACAGTAAAAGGTCAGTATACAAGAGGTACCGTAAATGGGGAGTCGGTAAAATCTTATTTAGAAGACATCAACGATTTTACTTCAAACACAGAAACTTTTGTAGCAATTAGAGCTAATATTGACAATTGGCGCTGGGCAGGCGTTCCTTTTTACTTAAGAACGGGTAAAAGAATGTCTAAAAGACATTCTGAAATTGTCATCAATTTTAAAAACATACCACACAATATATTTCCCAACTCAGAACCCATTGTAAACAATAAACTAATCATCAGTCTTCAACCAGAAGAACGGATAGAGCTTGTTCAAACAGTTAAGATACCTGGCCCTGGTGGTTATAGGTACAAGCCCACCTCTTTAGTGCTTGACTACAGCACATCGTTTAAAGATCGGTTACCAGAGGCGTATGAGCGTTTGTTAATTGATGTAATACGAGGAAATCAGACGCTATTTATGCGAAAAGACGAGGTAGAAGCCTCTTGGACTTGGATAGATTCTATTACGAAGCATTGGGGACAAACCAACATGACAAACAATTTATACAATTCTGGAAGCTCAGGACCTGGAGATAAAATATTAGTAGATGGACACACTTGGAATATATAACACTGGAATAAACCTCAGTAAGAGAGTTTTTCTTAAAACTGAAAAATTAGAGATTGCGCTGGCAGAAGAAATTATTAATGCTTTAGAGCTCGACTTAAAGGAACGTAACAAAGCTACACTTCTTCTTTCTGGCGGAAGCACTCCTAAAAATTTATACGTTCGCTTGTCTGAATTTGATATTAATTGGGCTCAAGTTAGCATCGGTTTAGTTGACGAACGCTTTGTTTCACCAGAGGATAAGCAAAGCAATGAGCGGATGATTAAAAGTACGCTGATTCGTGGAAAAGCCTCGAAAGCTAAATTTATTGGACTCGTTTACAACATCAATAACCTAGAAGATAACCTCGAGATTGCCCTAGTACAAAACCAAATATTCTTTGAAGGAATAAGTTGTGTGCTGCTAGGAATGGGATCAGATGGTCATACTGCGTCTTTATTTCCAAATGACGAAAGCTCAACTAAAAGTTTGGTCGAAAAAAAGAATCCTAAACCCCTTATTGTCACTAATTCTCCAGCAGCCCCAAAAGTGAGAATCAGTTATACAAAAGAGCAACTTTTAAATACAAAAAAATTATTTTTATACTTTTGTGGAGATGAAAAAATGAATGTTTTTTCTCATGCAAAAATGCACAATCAACCGGGGGTAACTCCTATATCATCATTTATACACCAAAAAGAAATACTCTTAGAAGTCTTTTGGACTTTTTAAAACATATATTATGAATAAAACAATCGAAGAGGTTACCCAACGAATTGTAGATAGAAGCGCAAGCACAAGGGCAGAATACCTAAGCCAGATGAAAGCTTTAGCTAACAATACCGTATCTCGATCTGCCTTGTCTTGTGGTAATATAGCGCATGCAATGGCCGCATGTTCAGATGGAGAAAAAGAGGGATTAAAAGGAGATACCAAAGTAAATATAGGGATAATTACTTCGTACAACGACATGTTGTCTGCTCATAAACCCTACGAGCATTACCCAACACTAATAAAAGAATCTGCAAGAAGACACAGCGCCATAGCTCAAGTAGCCGGTGCTGTTCCAGCTATGTGCGATGGAGTAACGCAAGGAGAAGCAGGAATGGATTTATCGCTCTTTAGTAGAGATGTGATCGCATTATCTACAGCCATAGGATTGTCTCACAATATGTTTGATGCAGCTATGTGCTTAGGAATATGTGATAAAATTGTGCCAGGCGAACTTATTGGAGCACTTAAATTTGGTTATTTACCCGTTATTTTTGTCCCTGGAGGGCCCATGAAAACTGGTATTTCCAATGAAGACAAAGCCATAGTTCGACAAGAATTTGCAGCTGGAATGATCGATAGAAAAGCCCTATTAGATTCAGAATCTAAAGCATACCATTCTGCTGGAACCTGTACATTTTACGGAACTGCCAACAGCAACCAAATGCTAATGGAAATTATGGGCTTGCAATTACCTGGATCTTCATTTGTAAATCCAGATACTCCTTTAAGAGAAGCTTTAACAGATTATGCAGTGAAAGTTGCTGCAGAGGGTTCTCAACTTGGCGACCACTACAAACCTCTTTACGATATTGTGTCTGAAAAGACGATGGTAAATGCTATTATCGGACTTTTAGCTACTGGTGGATCTACCAATCATACATTACATTTAATTGCTATGGCTAAGTCTGCGGGTATACAAATTACCTGGGATGATTTCTCTGATCTTTCTCTGGTTATACCATCGCTTGTCAAAATGTATCCAAATGGATCGGCTGATGTAAATTACTTCCAAGCTTGCGGTGGGATGTCATACCTAATAAGAGAGCTATTACAAAACGGTCTTTTACATGAAGATGTAAATACTATACTCGGAAAAGGATTGCAGGCTTACACAAAAGAACCCTTTATAAAAGATGCTAAATTAGTTTGGAGAGAAGGCCCTAAATCTTCTCTTGACCAAAAAGTACTGACCTCGGTTGGCAATGCGTTTTCTGAAACAGGAGGTTTAAGAATGCTCAAAGGTAATTTAGGTAACTCTGTAATTAAGATTTCTGCTGTTGCAAAGAAAAACTGGATTATTGAGGCACCAGCAATCATTTTTGAAGATCAAAATGAAGTACTGGAAGCCTTTAACAGAAAAGAATTAAACAGAGATTTTATTGCTGTGGTAAGATACCAAGGCCCTAAAGCAAAGGGAATGCCAGAGCTTCATCGCTTAACTCCAATATTAAGCATCCTACAAAACAATGGGTTTAAGGTGGCTTTAGTTACAGACGGACGCATGTCTGGAGCTTCTGGTAAAGTACCAGCAGCAATACATTTATGCCCCGAGGCTATTGATGGTGGAATACTTTCTAAATTAAAAGACGGCGATTTACTGAGGTTAGATGCCGTAAAGGGAGCGCTTACCTGTTTTAATGAAAAAGAAATTAATAACAGAGCGGAAGTTAAAGCTCCTGTAATAAATCAAGTAGGCTGCGGTAGAGAGTTGTTTGCTAATTTAAGAACCTTAGTAGAGCCTAGTGAAAAAGGGGCTTCTATTTTATTTTAAATCAATATGAGTCAAAATAACATACGAACATTACTTCGAGATAATCCTATTGTACCAGTTGTAAAGATCGACCACCTCAAAGAAGTAATTCCTTTGTTGGATTATTTAAAAGAGCATCACTTTAATTCCATCGAGATTACCTTACGTACGGATTGTGCTATGGATGCAATTAGACTGGCTAAGGAACATTGCGATGATTCTTTTTTAGTGGGTGCTGGCTCGGTAATTAAGACCGAGCAAATTAAGGAATTACTGGACCTTGGAATAGACTTTATCGTTTTACCAGGTATGCAAAAAGATCTTATAGAAGTATTAGAAGAGATGAAAATTCCTTTTCTTCCAGGGGTAATGACTCCGAGTGAAATTATGGAAGCGCTAAGGATGGGATGGGATACACTTAAGTTTTTCCCTGCACATATTGCAGGTGGAATGGAAGCGCTTAAAACCTATTCTCAAGTGTTTCCAAAAGTAAAATTTTGTCCTACAGGAGGAATTAGTGTAGAAAACCACAAGGACTTTTTAGCTTTAGACAACGTGCTTTCGGTAGGTGGTTCGTGGGTACAAAAAAAATTCAATAACAAACTATAAGTTTCGTTCTTCTTGAAATTGGTAAAAAGTGGCAGGCTTGCCCTTTTTACCTGTTTTAGTTGTGTTTTTTGTCTTTACAATAACACCCTCTTTTAATATTTGCTTCCTAAAGTTTCTCTTGTCTATTTTTTTATCTAAGATGTCTTCGTGTAATTTCTGAAACTGTGGTAAAGTGAAGTTCTTTGGAAGAAGGATTGAAGACATTTGATGGTTTAATTCTTTTTTCAAAAACTCCAAGGCTGTTTCCACGATTTGATTATGATCAAAAGCCAATTGAGGAATTTCGTTTATTTTTGTCCAACACTTTTCATAAAAACCTCCACGGGTACCTTCTCCTTCTACTTGATCGTCAAAAAACGTTGCATCTGGCTCAAAATCTTGAATATTAACTAAGGATATGTAACCAACTGTTATTACGCGCTCGTTTGGATCTTCTCTGTAAGTTTTAAGCCAAGCTTGATCTTTAAGATACTTTACTCTGTTTGGGTCGCTAAATATGGCAAACTGCTTGAGGAAAATTTTATCAATAGAAGTTAAACTCTTTAATATTCTTTGGGCTGAAGGGTCTAACTCTTCATCATATTTTATTAAATCACCCGGCAAAGACACATGGTCTTTACCCGTATCAAAAGAATTGGAACTTTCATTTCTTGTGATTAAAAGGACTTTTAAATCTAAGTCGGAGTCAAAACCAAAAACAACACAATCTACAGATATATTTATATTGGACATAAAATAAATTCTAAATACATTAGTTATGATTTGTAAATAACAGACTATTTCATCTTAACAATCCGATAAAACCAAAGGTACAAAAGTTCTTAAAATGGACTAATGAATTCGCAAAAACGTAGCTACTGAAATTAAAATCGAGTCGAATTATGTATTGAAGCTATTTTAATTTAAAAATCTGATAGAGCATAAGATATAAGGGAAAAAAATTGAATATATATATTGAATAACACCGCTTTAAATGGGCTTCAACTATTTGAAGTAATTTGATTTGAAAAAAGACTGTTTGCGCTGAAATAATAAATAAATTTAGGATATTTGTATGGCTATTTTAATAAAAAGTAAAACCATGCAAACACCCTCTAGTTTGGCATTTTTAAGATTTCGTAAAGTTATCTGATTAAACGAGTTTTTAGCAAAAAATAAATCAGCTTATTTTAAGAAAAGAAGCATATGCGCACTTTAGTAAATACATTAACAACAGCACTTTTTACCGTTTTAACTTGCCTAGGACAAAATGTAATTCTGCAGGATGATTTTGAAGGGAACGGAAGCATAGATTCATGGTATGGAGATGCGTGTTTACTAAACGCTACTTTTAACAACCCAGTACAGCAAGGAATAAATACCTCTGCTACGGTTTTAGAGTACAAAGATCAAGGAGGGGAGTATGCCAATATTCGTTTTGATGTAACCCCAAATTTTGACCTCTCTACGTCCAAATCATTTTCTTTAATAGTATTTGTACCCTCAATCGGTATAACAGGCAATCAAATCAATCAAATAAGTTTAAAATTACAAGCGGGAAACATTAGTGAACCTTGGACAACACAGTCCGAAATTATTAAACCTATAATTTTAGACCAATGGCAAGAACTCGTTTTTGATTTTGAAAATGATGCCTATATCAATTTCAGCAATCAATCTATTGCGCCTAGCCTTAGGACTGATTTTAACCGAGTTGTTATTCAATTAAATGGAGAGGGAAATACAAGTGAAGTTGTTGCATACATTGACAATTTTTATTTCGACGGAGAAGTTGCATTGCAGCCTGTGTTTAATCAACTAGTTTGGTCCGATGAATTTGATGCAACTGGCGCTGTCAATTCTGAAAAATGGTTTCACCAAACGCTCTTGCCCAACGGACAAGGATGGTACAACAATGAATTACAACACTATACAGACCGTATAGAAAACTCTATAATGGAAGAGGGATTACTTAAGATAAAAACTATTAAAGAATCTTTTACCGATCAGGGACAAACAAAAGAGTATACCTCTGCTCGGCTAAATTCTAAATTTGCCTTTACGTATGGACGAATAGAGGTTCGAGCCAAACTCCCATACGGACAAGGCACCTGGCCTGCAATATGGACCTTAGGTAAAAATATTACCGAGCCTGGAGCTTATTGGGAATTAGAAGGGTTTGGAAGTTCTCCATGGCCTAATTGTGGGGAAATTGACATAATGGAGCATTGGGGATCTAACCAAAACTTTGTGCAAAGTGCCATACATACTCCATCAAGCTATGGTGGAACTGTAAATCATGGTGGAAAAAATCTTGCAACAGCATCAACAGAATTTCATACTTATGCTATGGAATGGACAGAGGAGAGATTGGTGTTTAGTATAGACGATATTGTACACTACATTTATAATCCATCAATAAAAAACAATGAAACATGGCCCTTTTATGCCGAACAGTATTTGGTACTTAACACAGCTATTGCGCCAGATATCTCTCCAGGTTTTGTGGAAAGTGCGCTAGAAATAGATTTTGTGAGAGTATACCAAAGCTCTAATTTAAATTTGGACAAACTCGATGCTAATTTGAGTGCATATCCAAATCCTATTGAAGAGCATTTTACCCTACAATTTAATAAGCTCATAACAGAAGAAGTTACTATTTGCTTGTTTACAATGGATGGAAAAATGATTGAATCTCGTTTTGAGAAACTGAACAGTACCAGCCTTACATTGAATAACCTAGGACATTTAAACAAAGGAGCTTATGTTATTTTGTGCAAAACAAAACACCAAACCTATTCTTTTAAGGTTTTAAAGAAATAAATACAGAATGAGCCTTCTGTTTTATATAATTAAGAGGAGGATATACAATTATTGATGTACTATTCGTTTGAAACACTACCCAATTATAACTTACGAATGGAATAGGTTCGTTGCCAGTTAAAACTCTTCTTAGGCGCAAGCTCAATAGCTACAAAAAGTTCTGGACTGACTACATGCCCAGCCCCCCATAAGTTTACCATACTTGTTTCAAAATCTCCTTGTTCCGTTATGCTAACTTTATTTAAATGATCTTGCAACTCCCATTTTGAAGACACCAGATTACTGCCCGATAGGTTGCTAAAATAAAACGTTTGATTGAGTCCTTTTAACATTGAAACTTTATTCATTTTAAAGCCTATATAATTGTTTGGATTTATCGTTTCGTTGAAACGAGAAGGTGCTGGTATAAATGAAAAATTAAGTGAATATCTATCTGAAGATAAATACTCCATAGCTAAAAAATTATGACAATACTCCGTGGTTTCAATAACCTTAGATCCAGTATTTTTTAAATCATAAAGAACCTTGAACCCATCGGCTAACAATACAATTTTCTTTGTTAAAACATATCCATAACCATTCGCGGTTTGAGCCGTACAAGAAAGAATTATACTGCTCTCTGTTGTTGTTGTTTTAAAAACTCCGGGCTTCATTTCATACGGCTTGTTAAAGTCGTATATTTTTCCCTGCTTTTTAAGTAAGCCAATCCCAATTTTATGAAACCATTCTCCCTCTTTAGCTTCGTTAAAACCTAAAGGACTATTTATGCCAAATTCGTTGTAAAAACCTTGGCCCAAAAAAGAACTATTCTTAGCACTCTTTTCTTCGGATGTTGTTAAGCAAGCCGAATCAAATTTTAAGCCTACTATCTTACCTGTCCAATCAAATCGCGACAATTTGTAGTTGTCTTCCGGTAGATCTACAAGTAATTCAATTCGGCTGTTTTTTAAGATTATGGACATGGAGATGTAACTGTAATGACATACCTGTTTTTATAAAAGCTAGTTACGCCCTTATCAATTAAAACTGAATGTAAAGGTAGGGCTAAACTTAAACTAATATGCTTCGAGGTAAAATTGAGTATGAAAATCAGTTAAAGCCTAGCGCAGTAAGCAAGTTAAACAACTATGAAACAGCAGGATCTCCAATATAAAATAAATTATACTAATACGATTTTACTCTACAGGAGCTATATTTAGTAAACTTCCTTTGTCGTAAGTTTCTTCTGATATTAGTACGCCATCAGCATCCCACGAACTTTGTGTTCCGTGAAGAATTCCATTTAAATAATTGGATTCAATGGTTAATTGGCCCTTCTCATTAAATGTTTTATGAGAACCATGCATTACTCCTTTAATGAAAAGACCTTCAGATAACAGTTGCCCACTTGCCATAAAGATCTTGAATATTCCATTTTTCTTATCCTTTGCATAAACCCCATCAAAAATCAGTTGTCCGGCTTCGTCAAACTGTTTGAAAACACCGTTTTTAGAACCTTTTTTGAAATGAATATCGCACAATAATAAGCTATCCTCGGACCAGGAATTTAAAATTCCATCCAACTTCCCTCTTCTAAAAGAGGAGCTCAATTTCAAACTTCCGTCAGGATGGTAGTCCAAAACAGTACCCGTAAGTACTCGATTTTCAAAATAAACTAAGGGACTCCCTGTTTCACCTTTGTCTTCAATCTGATCGAATAGAACAATTTTGTTTGAGCATCCTACCACAATAAATAAGGTAGTTATAAACAGTGCTTTTTTCATGGTAAACTTTGATTAATTTAATGGATTTCAATACTAGAAAAACCATAGTGTTTGTAACAAAAGCTAGATAGAGTATCTTTTGTGTTTTGGAAATCGAATTAAATAAAAAAGCTACTCATTACAAAATGAGTAGCCTTTTTATATTTAAATAAGGTATAGTTATTCTACAACTGGTACGGTACAGAATTGAAATTGTGTAACCGATTCAGCTAATTTGATTTTATATCCTTCTGAGTACTCCAATCTTCCAAGAGCATTAAAGCCCCATTCTGGAAGGTAAGATAAACCCATCTCATCTTTAACGATTAGAATACTTTCAGAAATTTCTAAGAAGGCATCAATTGCATTTACAGATTCCATACAAGAATATCCAAACATACTCCAACCTTCAGGAAGGTCAAGGAACGCATCTACATAAACCATGTTGTTTCCTTGATTTGCTAATGCAGAATCTAAGTCTACTTGTAATTGAACTGCAAGTTGCTCCCATGAAACACAAGAACCATCGTCTGGATTAGCAGCAGCATTGTAATTACTTGCTAAAGCATCTGTACAACCAGCAATAATTGCTACAACATCGCAAACACCATCATTATCCGCATCATTAGCGTCTATATAAGCAACACCATCAGCATCAATCTCGCAAACTGCACAAGGACCACTCATTGTGTTGTTTTGTAGAATCATGGTAGCTTGAGCAAAGTCACTTTCTAAATTATCTCTTTCTACCATAACAATGGCTTCCTGATTTGTTGCACTCACTAAATCGTCGGTAGTTGCAAGAACCATATTCGCAGCTTCTAAAACAAGAGCTTCTAAATCCAAAGACTGTCCCGTTAGTAAAGTAATGCTTGCTTCTGCAGAAGAAATCATAGCTTCTGCTGCTGCATTAGCAACTGTAAGCTCCGAAACTAATTCGGCAGCATCCAAAGCCATTGTAGTTAATTCAGAAATAGAATACTCATGAGTTTGAACTGTTGCTAACTCACTGCTAACATTGTCTAGCATACCAGAATAAGCTGCATTGGCTTCTGCCATAGCAGTAGTTGCAAGGTCTAAGGTCGCTTCAGCTAAATCAGCTAAAGGAGCTAAAGCTTCATAGTCGTTCAATAAAGCCAACAGGTTTCCTGCACCAGACTCTACTAACTCTTGAGCACTAGTTACAACAGAAACGGCATGATCTGCAGCTGTTTGCGCTAAATCTGCAGCAGCTTGAGCAGCAGCTTCAGGATCTTGAGCAGCTTGATAAGCAATATTTGCATTATTTTGTGCTTCTTCAGCTAAGTCTAAATCACTTTGTGCATTCTGAAGCATCGCTATTTTATCTGCCTGCTCTTGAATTCTATCGTTTAACTCTGAATTCGCAATTTCTGCGGCAGCAGCAGCTCCTTCAAGAGCAATTTCGGCAGCTTCGGCTAAAGGTGCAGTTGCCTCGTATGTGTTTAATGCAGCTAGTGCATTTCCAGTATTTTGGGCAACTAGGTCTTGCCAATCTCCAGCCGTTTCAAGTGCTAAAGCAGCAGCATCATTAGCAAAAGCTTCTGCTTCTGCAGCAAGTGCGTGAGGATTTTGTGCAGCTTGATATGCAGTATTTGCATTGTTTTCAGCTTCTGCTGCTAAGTCCAAATCGCCTTGAGCATTTTGTACAACTGCAATTTGATCTGCTACAGTGGAAAGAGCATCATTTAATACAGATGAAGCCTGATCTACAACAACTTGAGCCGCAGCTTGAGTAGCTAAAACTCCTGTAAGAGTTAACTGTGCTGCATCCATTGCAGCTTGTGCTGCGTAATATGGTGTAGCTGCAACTCCAATAGCAGTATATGCTATGGCAACTTCTGGGTTAGGAACGCATATATTAGTTGAAGCTATATAAGGCGAAACCTGCGTAGAAGGAATGTACGGAGACCATACTGCAGGAACTGAAGGAGACCATACTGCCGGGACATAAGGAGTACAAACTTCAGGAACCCAAGCTGTAGTTGCTGGTATTGCTGGTGTAATGGTAGTATAATAACCACCTGAACAACTTGATATAGGCCATGGTAAACAAACTTCAGGAACCCAAGCTGTAACAGCTGGTACTGCTGGAGTAATTGTTTGGTAATACCCACCAGTACAAACAGATGCAACTGCCGAAGTTATCAGATACGAAGATACAGCAGGAGTTATTATATAAGATTCAACTGCTGGAGTCCAAACTGCAGGAACTTCGGGAGTATAAGTACAAAGTTCTAACTCTAATGAGTTGTAATAGTTTTGCGCTTGGTTCCAAGCATATTGAGTGCTCGAAGTAAGTGCATTCTCAGAGTCAAGAGCAGATTGAGCTGCGGAAACTCCTGAGTAAGCATCAGCAACAGCTGCATTTGCAAGGTCTACACCTGATTGAGCTATGTCTAGTGCATCTTGTGCAGCATCCATTGCTAAATTAGCACTACTTAATATAGCCGCTTTTGCAGCGGTAGCTTCCTCGGCCAAACCAATTGCTCCAAGAGCTCCAATTAATTCTTCAGAAGCTTGATCTAAAGCAGATGCAGCTAAATCAGCAGCGTATTGAGTAGATTCTTGTTGCAATTGAGCAATTCCTAATTCTTCCAAGGCATTGTCTAAAGCATCTTGATAAAATGTATGAAGATTTAAGGCATCTGTCATTGCAGTTGCAAGATCAAAACTTTCAACTTGTGCTGAAGTGAAATCCATCAAGGCAACATCAGAAACTTGTTGAGCTAGAGCTAAAGCTGCTTGAGCTCCTTCCATTGCTAAGTTTGCACTAGCAACAATTGCCTCTTTTGCTGCTGTAGCCTCTTCAGCTAAACCAATTGCTCCGAGCGCATTAATAAGTTCTTCAGAAGCTGCATTTAAAGCAGAAACTCCTAAATCTAAAGCGTACTGAGTAGCTTCTTCTTCTAATTGTGCAACACCAAGTGCCTCAAGAGCATTGTCTTGTAAATTGCCCGCAAAATTATAAGCCTCCCAAGCATCGTTTACAGCTTGGCCTGCATCAAAGTTTTCAAACTCGGCAGCAGTGAAATCTGCTAATGCAGCATCAGAAATTAATTGCGCCTGTGCAAGGTATTCTTGCGCTCCTTGAAGTGCAATATTTGCAGCTGCCATAGCTACTTCTTCCAAATCAACTTCTAATTCTAGATTAGATAGATTTAAAGTTTCGCTCGATAATTGAGCTAAGATACCCTCAAGGTCTGAGACAAAACCAACCATGTTAGATTCCGTTACAGAAATTTCATCTAACACTGCAAGCTGAGACATTTGTGAGTTACTGTAACTTAGCTCCGCAGAAGAAGATAATTCTTGCATCATGGATCTGGCAGAACTTGCAGCCACTACTGCCTCTTGGGCATATTGTAAAGCAAGTTGAGCGGCATCGAAAGCTGATTGAGCTTCGGAGTTCATCTCGGGTGTTACAATGTAAATACAAGGTTCGGTATTATTTACTGCTTGGTAATTACATGCAGCTGGATCGTTACATATTTCAGTAACTTGGGCGAATGACGAATAACTCATTGTAAAAACAAGAGCTAAAAGTGTCATTAATTTAGTAGTCGTATTTTTCATATTTTCTGGGGGATTTATTTTACTAAGGTTAATTGTTTGGTAATACTTTGTGTATTTACTACTAATTTGTAGAAATAAACTCCGGTAGATAAGCTTGATGCATCCATATTAATAGTGTGCATCCCTTTGGTATAAACTTCGTTTGTTAAAGTCATTACCTCTTGACCCAATGTATTGGTAACAGAAAGCTTAACTTTTCCATCTTTAGGAAGGTAAAAACTAATATTTGTAAGATCCATTACAGGATTAGGAACGTTTTGAAAAAGATCTAAATTTTGGTTTAAAACAGTAGTAGCTGTAATAGAAC
>Ga0257120_1000195_pt1 | contig 48618 bp, 44 predicted proteins | sample SI106_10metaG_FD_190153 | JGI IMG/M metagenome (GOLD analysis project Ga0257120, IMG submission 190153) | Marine microbial communities from Saanich Inlet, British Columbia, Canada - SI106_10 | ecosystem: Environmental > Aquatic > Marine > Inlet | place: Canada: British Columbia | collected...
CTAAATTAGGTGGTGCGTTAGCTGGAAAATATGACGTGTATGCTTCCTATAATAATGCTGATTTTTATGATCTATTTGGACCAACAAAAAGATCAAGAAAAGGATTGAATTTTGGGGTAGACTTTAACAAATCACTAATAATTGACGACCCTAAAAATTTAGACTTAAATATTGGAGTAAGCGGTTACTATGGTTTAAATCAATCTCCAGAATTTCAACAAATTAATTTTGCTAATGACGACTTCAATACCAATTTGTTTTACAACATCTATTCGTCTTTTTCTTACAGAAACCTTCAAGGATCTGTTGGTGCTGTAGATGCAGAAAAAGGGCTTAAAACTTCCCTAACACTTTCTTCGTCGGTTACAGAAGGTAATTTTTTCCCTAAGGTTAATGGAAATTTTGATTTTGGTTTTCAGTTGCCTGTAGATCATACCTCCATATGGTTTAGAAATTCATTTGGGAATTCATTTGCCAAAGAGATTAATCCATTTACTCGATTTGGATTTGCCTCCTTTGGAAATAACTATGTTGACAATTCATCTTCTAAAATGTATAGACGAGCGTTTTCTTTTGCAGGATTAAGCTATGATGCAGACAGAAGTATTATTGCAAAAAGTTTTTACAAAACTACTATCGAATTGGTGTTGCCGGCAATCAGATATAGAAAGCTTGGTTTTTTCAATTTATTCGCAACATACTCACACCCCACAATTTTTGCAGGAAGCTTATTTACAAAAAATTATGATGATCAATTCATTAACATGGATAGCCCTGGAGTAGAATATAGTGAGCGTTTTAAAAATGTAGGCTTCCAAATAGACACCAAATTGGTTATGTTCTCACACCTGTCCTCTACATTTTCATTTGGTTGGGCGCGAGCTTTTGCTGAAGGAACGGAATCTAGATCATTCGATGAATGGATGGTATCATTAAAATTTTAATAATAGTTTATGACACATCACTTTAAAAAAAGTTTTGCAGCTACTGCATTGATTACAGCTCTTTATCTCGTTCTTTTTTACCCACTGGTTTTGATTGAAAAACTAGAGTTTTATGACCTTGTTCTTGTTGCGTTATCAATAGCACCCGGAATATTCATTATGGTAACCATTTATAATTTGGATGAATATGATAAAGAACCCTTGTGGTTATTGGCAATTGCATTTATTTTAGGTGCAATAAACCTCCATTGGGATATTGATCTGCTAGAATTTATATTCAGTTATATAAACGTTGACAACAATTTACTCCGAGTTGGTGAAGAAGCCCTATCTGTTTCAATAACAGAAGAGCTTTTGAAGTTTTTGGTGGTTTTCCTTATTATTTATCCAAACAAAAATTTTGATGAACCTTTCGATGGAATTGTTTATTCTGTTTTTGTAGGAATGGGTTTTGCAACCGCCGAAAACCTCACCTTTGTAATGCAGGGGTCTTCTTCTCTTGCTCTTTTAAGAATGGTTTCTGCAATACCCGCTCATTTTGTTTTTGCCGTTATTATGGGATATTATTTAGGAAAAGCTAAATCTTCAGACAAATCAAAGGTTCTTTATATCTTTTTGTCTTTATTAATTCCCGTGATTTTCCACGCACTTTACGATTACTTTTTGTTTCTAGATTTTATTCCAGGGATTTGGCTTGGCGGAATAGGTACACTTCTACTTGCATTGTACATATCTAAAAACTCTATTGTAAGTCATCTAAAAGCTTCTCCTTTCAATAAGAATAAAAACTAATGTTATAATAATTAAAATAGAATTCTTTAAAAGTTAGATGCAATCTAACCCATGTCGACAATAGCTATACCTTCTTCAATTAGACTGGTATATTCCTTTTTTTTTGATTGTTCGATTAAATAGTCTAGCACTTTAGATTTAAACACTGTTTCATGATTAGCAACGAGCTCATAGAGCTCCAAACAGAGAAGCCAATCATCAGGGTATTCTAGGGTAACTAAATCAAAAATAGATTGTACTTGCTTCAAATCAAATTTTATATTTTCTCGAATATCCCGAACGTTTTGGTATAATTCATAAAGCTTTTGATCTTTTAATGAATATGCTATTTTTGTGTTTTCTAATGGTTTCACAGAATCTTCTAAATCAAAACACTCTGGGTCTGCAACTCCAGCAAAAGCAGAAACAACATGCTCCCCTACAACCATGTCATAAGTACCCCATTGTGGTAAAAATAATTTTTGATTCTTATAGGTTACTGTACAATTTTTAAAAGATATTAAAATAATCTTTCCCTGGAGATTCCTTTTACCAGTTATTATTTCTCCTACTACATTAACTCCACTTTCAAAATATAAAGAAACCGTTTGACCTTCGATAATGCCAAAATGTTCCAAGTCTTTGGGAGTCATCTCTTCTATAGCCAGCTTAACTCCCTTTAATTTTCCAACTGGTGAGCCAAAACCTTCTGGGTGTTTGATTTTTCCATGACCCAAGAGTTCTTTATTTCTAAAAGACAATGCAGTAGGTCCTTTAGTTTTAAAGTATATAGGATTTTCATTTTCCCCTTCTATAAGGATGTCAAAAATTGCAGAAACTTGAATTCCTGTTGATAATTTGATTGTTCCTAGTCCTTGAGAGTCTATAAGTTTTTTAATTCCATAAACTCCTCCTTTTCTTAAGGCCATCTCATCAGCAAACTTCTCTAACACCTTACTCAAATGCGTAAAGTTAGGGGTTACAAATAATTGCTCTTGTGGTTTTGTAATGTCGAAACTCACATCAGCAGCAGAAAGAGAATATTGCATTTTAAGGACCTTATCGCTCATGCACCACTTGCTCTCCCCAATTGAAGACAATAGGCCTGCTCCATAAATTTTGGGGTCTTTTAAGGAGCCTATTAACCCATACTCAACAGTCCACCAGTGTAAATTTCTCAAACGAGACATCTCACTAGGAGGTCCCATTTGATCATTACAAAGCTGGACTTTTTGTTCTGCCTGTTTTATTTTTTTTTCAGTACTGGTGGGGTTTTCTTTTAAAATAGAAAGATGTCTGATGGCATCAAAGAGTTCTTGATCTTTAATCGAAGAAATAGCCTTAGCGCCTAATTCGCCAAATCTTCTTAGATATTCTGCATATTCTGGATTTGAAATTATAGGTGCATGACCTGAGGCTTCGTGAATAATGTCTGGTGCAGGAGTATATAAAATATGCTGAATGGTTCTAATGTCTAAGGTAATAACCAGAACATTATAGGATTGAAATTCCATAAAAGCATTTGGCGGAATAAAACCATCAACCGCTACTGCTGCCCAGCCAATATCCTTTAATATACGATTCATCCCCTGCATGCGCGGAATTTCATCCATTGAAATTCCAGCTTTAGCCAAACCTTCTATATATGAAGGATGTGCAAACTGTGATAAAAAATGAACACTCTTACGCATAACATACCTCCATACCGCTTGATTTTGTGCGGTATAGTGGTCGTAATTTTGAAGGACAACCCATTGCCTTAAATGCTTGGGTAAGCGCTTAATTATTGTATTCGAATTAAAATCAATCCCTTCCATTGAAATGCAATATTACTGAATTAAAAAAAGACAACATAAGGCCTCTTCAAGCTGTTCTTTTTTTATAAGATCTTTAATTTTATGATGCAGAAGGTTTATTTTTCCTTCCAACTCTTTTTGCTCAAATATAATTTCAATTTCAGGGTTTGCTCGGCATATTTCTAAACTTTCTTGAGAAGGAACTTGAGCCATAGAAGCTAATTTTCCTAGTATATTTCCTGTTAAAACATCACTTCCTAGTGCATGTTTTGGCAATTGATCAAATCCGATTCCAATAGGAGTTTCTGGGTTTTTTATTTCAAATCTAGATTCAGAACGAGTGGAACAATAATATGAGCCTCCCATGCGACCAATTAAATCTAACTTTTCTAAATCCACTAAATTATCGTTGCAATAACAACTATCGTTGATGTGTATCTTCACAATTTTTGAAATTACAAGATTTCCAGAACCAGCTTCATTGCCTAAAGACAAAACCTGATCAACAATACATTCAAAAGATACAGGTGCTTCACCAACATAAGGAGGGGCTACAACATTACTTTTTATTGGAGTTAGGCCAGCTTTTTCAAATTCATTGACTTCTTTAGGAAAGCGATTACTTGCTAAAGCAATCTGCTGACCCATGGCGTAGTTAACAATACTTATGGAAACTTGTGGAACCTGAAGTACATTTTCGTAGGTGTGCTTGGTGGTATTGTCTCTACTTCTTCTAGATGGAGAGAATATTAATATCGGAGGATTAAAACTGAAAATGTTGAAAAAGCTAAATGGGCTAAGGTTTACTTTTCCACTATTATCAATACTTGAAACTAAGGCAATGGGGCGCGGGGATACTGCTGAAATCAATAATTGATTTAACATTTGTCCCTCTATTTCATCTACGTTGAATGTATGTGTTTTCATATTATAATGCAGGTAAAATTTGTGTGCTTACGCTTCCAAAACCAACCCTAAGGTCTCCTTTAATACAGTAAGCTCGCATCCGAATGGTGTCATAATCCTCAATGAAAGACCTAATATGCCCTGATGCCAATTCATGTGGTGTTTTTCCTGCTTTACTTATTTCCAATAAGGAACCATAGGATTCTTGAGTTGAACCGCTAATTGTTCCGGAAGCAAAAAGATCTCCAACATTAAGGTTGCAGCCATTACTCGTATGATGAGCTATTTGTTGTGCCATATTCCAGTACATAAATTTGAAATTGGAATTACAAATTGTAGACTCAACCGAATCTTGAGGTTGTATACTTACTTCCAAAGCAATATCATAATTTCTAAGACCTACGGCTTTTAGGTGCGGCAATACAGCAATATCCTGATTTGGGCCGGATGTCCTAAAAGGCTCCAATGCCTCCATTGTAACCACCCATGGGGAAACTGATGAAGCAAAGTTTTTACCTAAAAAAGGACCTAATGGAACATATTCCCATTGTTGTATATCACGAGCTGACCAGTCATTAAAAATAACCTTTCCGAAAATATAATTTTCGGCTTCCTCCGAAGATACACTATGTCCTAATTCGGTTTGAGAACCAATAATATATCCCATCTCTAATTCAAAATCCAAACGTTTTGAAGGTCCGAAAATAGGCGCATCCATTGTTGGAGCTTTCGTTTGCCCTTTAGGTCGATGAATGGGAATTTCAGTTCCTATAATAGAAGATGCTCTACCATGATATGCAACGGGCATGTGTTTCCAATTTGGCAATAAGGCATTCTCTGGATCTCGGAATAAACTCCCCACATTGGTTGCATGTTCAATACTAGAATAAAAATCAGTATAGTCTCCTACCTGAACCGGGATATGCATCTGAACATCGTTTAAAGCTTCGAAAAACTTGGGGTGATTAATTTTAGAATTAGAGTCACACAGCTCTTCTTGAATTTTAATTCTCAACTTAGAAGTGATTTTTTTTCCTAAAGAAATAAAATTATTTAAGTAAGAGTTTCTGAAAACAGAAACTATAAAAGCTTTTTCATCCATAAAACAATCAAAAATTCCGGATTGATATGCAGCTTCTAAATCCAAAACTTGAGACCCTATAGCTATCCCAACACGCTTGGATTTCGTAGGTGTAGAAAAAATTCCAAAAGGAATGTTGTAAATAGAAAAATCTGAGTCTTTTGCAACCTCAATCCAACAGTTTTTTGGTTCTATCATGGGTTTTATTTTTTTAACCAAGATTGATAATAGTTTTCATCTGCAATTTCCAATGCAGCTTTTGTGACTTGAAGGGGTTTAAAGGTATCGATCATAACAGCTAATTCGTTGGTGCTTTTCTTACCGATACTTGCTTCTACCGCTCCGGGGTGTGGACCATGAGGAATACCAGCAGGATGCAAGGATATTTGTCCAGGCTCTACTCCTTTTCTACTCATGAAATTTCCATCGGCATAATACAGTACTTCATCGCTATCTATATTACTGTGATTGTATGGTGCAGGAATTGCATCTGGATGATAGTCGTACATTCTAGGAACAAAACTGCAAATGACAAAACCATTCGATTCAAAGGTTTGGTGTGCTGGTGGAGGTTGGTGAATTCTTCCTGTTATCGGTTCAAAATCGTGAATTGAAAATGCCCAAGGATAATAGAACCCATCATACCCAACTACATTAAAAGGGTGATGTTCATATACCATCTCGATTATTTCGTTTTTCTTTTTTACTTTCAATAAAAACTCACCCCGATCTCCATGGGTTTCCAAAATATCAGGCAAGCGGATATCACGTTCACAAAAAGGAGCGTGTTCCATTAATTGTCCAAACTTATTAAGGTAACGCTTGGGGATATATACGGGACTGGAAGATTCTGTAATCAGCAATCGATTTTCTCCTGTATCAAACTCCATTTGATAGATAGTGCCTCTAGGAATTATTAAATAATCGCCTTGTTTGAATTTAAGGTTACCTAAAAAAGATCTTAAAACACCGGACCCTTTATGAACAAAGATTACTTCATCAGCATCTGTGTTCTTGTAAAAATATGTTTTCATTGACTCCTTTGGAGCAGCCAAAGCTATTGAACAATCGGAATTGGTTAATACGATAGTTCTGCTATCCAAAAAATCTTTCTTCGGCTTCACTTTAAACCCAAATAATTTATATGATTGTATGTTATTTGATTTGGCAATCTCGGGAGCAATACTATATTGATTCAATATTTTTTTAACAGTTGTAGGTGGATCTACATGATATGCGTTTGAATACATACCGCTAAAACCTATTGTTCCTAGATGTTGTTCCGAATATAAACTACCGTCCGTTTTCTTGAACTGTGTATGTCGCTTTGGGGGTATTTTTCCTAAAGAATGATAATGTGGCATAATTCTTATTTTTTATACTAAAGTTCCTCTTAACTCTTGTTCTTTCTCTATCGACTCAAAGAGGGCTTTAAAATTACCTTTCCCAAAAGAAGTCGCACCCTTTCTTTGAATGATTTCAAAAAACATAGTGGGTCGGGGTTGCATAGGTTTGGTGAATAATTGCAACAGGTAACCCTCGTCGTCTCGATCCACTAATATTCCAAGCTCTTTAAGTCTAGGTATTGACTCATCAATATCCCCTACCCGATCTTTTAGTGAATCATAATAGCTGTCTGGAACTTTAAGAAATTCAATTCCTCTCGTTTTTAATTGATGAATGGTTTCGACAATATCATCGGTAGCTAAAGCAACATGTTGAATGCCCTCGCCTTCATAAAAATCTAAATATTCTTCTACCTGAGATTTTTTCTTACCCTTTGCAGGCTCATTGATTGGGAATTTAACTCTACCATTTCCATTACTCATTACTTTACTCATCAAGGCAGTAAACTCTGTAGAAATATCTTTATCATCAAAAGAAAGAATTTGAGAGAAGCCTAAAACATTGGCATAGAAATTCACCCATTGATCCATTTTACCCCAACCTACATTTCCAACCATGTGGTCAATGTACTTTAGCCCAATCGGTTCTGGGTTAAATTCAGGTGTAACCCACGGCATAAAACCAGGCAAAAAGGTTCCAGAATAATTTTTCCTCTCTACAAACACATGAACTGTTTCACCAAATGTACGAATCCCTGAAAGCACAACAGATCCATGCGTATCTTCCTCAGTTTTTGGTTCCATATAAGAAACTGCTCCTTTTTCAATTGTTTTATGATAAGCTTCAGTAGCATCGTCAACCCAAAAGGCAACCGTCTTGACTCCGTCGCCATGTTTCTGAACATGATCACCTATGAGTGATTCACTTTGAAGTGACGAGGTTAATACTATGCGTATTTTATCTTGAACCACTACGTAACTTTCCCGATCCTTCATTCCTGTCTCTAAACCAGCAAAAGCTAGCGATTGGAATCCAAATGCTGTTTTATAAAAATAAGCTGCTTGTCTTGCATTACTTACGTAAATTTCGACGTAGTCCGTTCCTAATAAGGGTAGAAAGTCAACTTTTTGTTCTTGGTTTGATTTTATCATTATATGAATTATTGTTGCATTAACAACAATAATAAGAATTATATTCCACATCTCAATAAATCAAACACTATCTTTGTTAACAATGTTTAAGTAATGGATAAAACTCAAGGCTACGGGTATCAAATTGATATTACCTTAAAACAGGTTCAAGAAGCTTACCTTCTTGCCTTTAAAAAAAACAAAATCAACCTAACCGTGGAGCAATGGGCAATTGTATACTACATTCACGATTTGGGGGAAGAAGCTTATCAGTCTAAAATTGCACAACTAAACTTTAGGAATCGTGCAACCACGTCTAGGGTAATTAAGGGGTTGATGGAGAAAAATTATGTTGAACGTTTTAAATTGAGTGGTAATAAAAAAGAGTACTTTTTGCGATTGACCAAATCAGGATTGAATTTGTTAGAGCATGTGTTACCAATTGTAGTCGGACTACGTAAAACTGGAGTCCAACACATATCTAAAAAAGATTTTAGCGTTTTTCTTAATGTATTGGAGCAGATCGCCACTAATTATTCTACCAATAAAAAATCAGACTAGCTTTTTGATACTCAGCTTGAAGATGTTGTCAAAAATTTCAAAAATATTATTTGCTTCTTTTTTTCTAACAGAAATATGAAACTTGCAATTTAATTCTAATTTTTGGTGTGTAATTTTTAAGTTATTTTCTTTTACAACCCGCATGACTTTGTTCATCAAGTCGTATTCAAAGTTTAACGCATAAATCACGTCAATTGTTTTTTCAATAATTATTGATGCCTCTAAAGTAATTTGAGCCGAATTTTTATACGCCTGAATCAATCCACCAACTCCTAATTTTGTTCCTCCAAAATAACGCACAGAAACTATTAATATATTGGTAACATCAAACGCCTGAATTTGACCATAAATTGGCATTCCTGCCGAATTGTTTGGTTCTCCATCATCATTTGCTCTAAAACGGATAGTTTCTGTTCCAAGCTGCCAAGCATAACAAAAATGACGTGCTGTATGGTGTTTTTTCTTTAAGTTATCTATTGCAAGTTTAACATCACTTTCATTTAAAACCGGAAAAGCGTATCCATAAAACTTACTGTTTTTATCTTTAAACAGCGTTTCTTCTGATGCATTTTCTATGGTTTTATAGGAATCCTTCAAGAGTTTAAAATTACTAAGGATTATGAGATTTAAAAGCTTTATTACTCATTTTATATAAAAATAAGAAGGAAAAAAATAAAGTTTAGACAATAAACCTATTGGCAAGTATAAATTGCAACGATTCTTCCATTTGTCTTTTGCACTTCGACAATTTTATTATAATCCTTAAGCTTCATGAATGCAAAACCATCGCTACCAAAAACATAGACGTTTGGGAAAGCATATTTGTTATTGAAAATTAGATAGTCTCCAACACTAGGTTCTGGACTTGAACCAGAATGATAAGCTAAATTATAATAACCTGAGGCCGTGAGAGAACATAAATATTCCTCATTTGTTATATCTATTGTATTCGATACTGTAGTTGATTTATAGTTATTACCAATATATATAGGCCAAGGGCGGAAACACCAGCCGTATTTGGACATGCATCATCTTGATCAAATATCCCATCAAGATCCATGTCTTGTGAATCTACTTCATCAACTGCTTCCGATACTTCTAAAAATGTCTCATCCAATTCGGCTAAAGTCGCTGCAGCATAATACCAAACAAAAGAATCAGACTGACCAACTGCAAGGTCGTTCAATCGAACAAACAGGCTATAGGATCCATCATTTGTTACCGTTATAGCAGCTGTATCTGGATTATTAATAGTCGAAGGATTATCATTTCCAAAACTAAATTCAGCATGAGAAGTATTTCCACTAGTCGAGGTTGTGAAAAATAAAACAGCTTCATCTCCGGAGTTTATTTTTAGGGCGGTAGATCTTTGATTTATAGCTGTTAATTCTTCAAAAATTCCGTTAACTAAGTTTCCTCTTGTTTTGGTAAGATTATCTACATTTCCAATGAAATCGTGGCTAGTTCCAATCCAATAACGAACATTTGAAACTGAACTAGAACTTATGTTTTTGATGGTTGTAGTTACTTCAATAAATTTTTGATCAAGCCCAAGGCTATATGAATTGATTAATTCAAGCTGAACTGAACCAACTGTAATATCTCCTTTAACTTTAAGAACCCCAGATCCAATTCCGCTGTTAATAGTAAAATTACTTGAATCAAAAACCTGATTAGACATAACTGGATTTGAAGCCAAAGAACCATTAAAATTCCATTCGCCTGACCCGTCTCCTTCCACTCCTAATTTAGAAAATAGCGGCAGACTAGCATATGTCAGGTTTCTCCATGTGCCAGGAGGATTAATAAAATAAAATGGTTGTAGAAAATTACCTGAAGAATTTAAAGATAATTGTGTCCCGTTACCAAATCGCATATTCCCATTATTAATTACTTGATTTGACCCATTATATTGACCAAAAGAAAATAATGAAAATAATAAAAATAAATAAAAGAGAAAATGTTTTATTATGATTTGAGAAAACAACTTTTATGGTTTATTTTAAAAAATTAACAATCCAAATATAATGAAGAAATTATGAACAATTCCATGTAAAAGATTTAATTCTGATTTTACTTATTTAAATATACTAATCTATTAACTAAGAAGTTATGAAGTTAAAGGGCCTGAGAATTCTCTTTATTTAAGAGTTAATTTTAAAATTATTGTTACAATAAAGAAAAAGGTATAAAGTGTCATTCTAAAATTAAATATTTACTATATTTATATTAATATGATGTTTATTTTAAAAAAATTAAGGTAGTTTGAGAAAAATTACCTGTTATAAAATAGGCCTAAATATCAAAACAGATACTTAAAATAATGATTTGAAAAGTGGAGCCCAGAAATCACTAAAAAAAACGGGGAGAATACTGAAAAGCCTAACGAGTAAGTGATTTTAAAATATCAAATTATGGAAAATACTGCTACTAACCCTGCAAATGAATCAAACACGGAAGATTTTGATTTTAAAAAACATTTTGTAAACGCATCTTTGGGTGCCTTATACTATTTAATTGTTTATATCCCGTTTATTTTGCCTTTTAAAATATGGGGGAAAGCTGCAACACGAATTAGCTTGTTGTGGGAGAATAAATCATTAATTTATAGTGAACAAGAAAAATCCTATCCGTTACATTTGTTTCTTTTTTATTATATAATCAACTTTATTTTTGATGCAATAATATTTTTGGCTTGGCCAGTTGGCCTTGTTTTGGCAACATATTTTTATATTGAAGCTTTTGAATTTATGCCCTTTTTTGAAGGGTATGTTGTGTCTTTATTTTCTTTTTATATTTCCGTGTTATTTATTCGGGCCGGAAAAGAAGCACTAACTTATATTCTTAACAATTTAGTTGTATGGTTATTTGATGTATTTAAAAATATCGGATTATTTATTAAAAATATGTGGCTTTTAAATATAGTTATTAAGAAGAAATAGAAATACAAAAGTTCTTAAGAAGGGCTCTGAGGGTTGGAGGTTCGAATCCTCTCGAGGTCAGAGATTATCTCTAAAAATAATGATTTATTTTTAGAGATTTTTTTTATTTCGTGTTTAGTATTAAAATAAATTACAACTCATTATTAGCTGGAGGAAGATTTCCTGAACTTTTTAAATACATAGTTAGAATTTTTTTTTCAAGAAGTTCTGGTGTATAATCTCTATGATTATCTGAGATATGAAAACAATGTATTTTTAACTCAGAGTAAGAAATACTTACTTTGTAAGCTTCGACTTCATACTTTCTTTTAGATTGTTCTTTCACAGTTGACTCTTCTGGACCATATCTAAACTCAAATCGATTTTTTTCTCCATCTTTAACTGACTCACAAAATCTATAGGGGGTCCATCTCCCTTTTCTTTTGTCAAAAGTACCTGAATTAAAAATAACTTCTTCCTTACTGACTCTTTTAAATTTACCAGTCATCCCAACATAAATTAAGTTATCGAGAGAACTATCATCATTTTCCTAAATCACATATACCCCACTCTTTTTGGGCCATTCTATCTTTTCTTTTTTACAATCTATTTCAGAAAAAACAACTTTAGATTTAAACTGTTCAACTAATGAATTATAGTCTTTAATGAATTGTTCTTTGGTGTAATCAATAGTGTGTTGTATCATATCTTTAATTTCTTCTCTTGTAAAATCTATTTCATCTTCAATAAAATCTAAAGTTTCCTCCATATTATAACTGAGACAGTATTGATCATATACATATTCCAACATTGTTTCTGTGTAACTCATAAATATTAATTTTAAACTACTTCAAAATTAGATTTTAAATCCTATAATTTATTCATTTTTAACTGGATACATTGAGACTTTAAATAAACGAATCCTTAAGGTTAATCAATCTTGTCTCCTTTTATTATACAATTGAATGAGAGTATATCAAATCTTCGTATTACTTCATTTTGATACACTTTTAATAAACTAATTTTCAAATATAGATTTAATATCCAATAGATATTCTTCCGTACTTCCGAAATATTTTACTTATGTATCCTTATTATGTCCTGATTTTCTATATTCAAAAGAATCTGATTCAAAATTAGATTTTATATAGTCCATGACTTCTTTAAACTTTTTTCATATTCAACATCTATAACTCTTGATGATTTATTTTTATTATTGACTATACTATCTTTAATTTCTCTATCTCATTTCCAATCTCCTCCAGTATAGGTGAACCTAAATTGTTTTTTTCCATTCCATGATTGATCAATTATTTTCATTATAGAACATTCATCAATAAATGTGTTTTCAACTAAATCTTATCCAAACCTAAGGTTATAATACTCCACCATTGAAATCATTGTATTCATAAAAAAAGTTTCTAGTAGATTTCTACTCTATATTAATAATCTTTCCATCAGCAGTAAATATCTTAACACAACCATCTACTTCTTCGCCACTATCAAAATGAGCACGCTCTAATGCGATTCCTTTGAACGCTATGCTATCTAATAAGTCATAATCACCTTCCGAACCTTCAACACAAAGCTCTAGAATTGAAATATCCTGTTGTGTAGGAAAAACATCGCTATCTACATAAAAGTATTCAGAAGAACCTCTATACTCTACGATGTATATTAGTGTGTTTTCGTATTCATCTGACCACTCTGGATCTATACCAATGTCTTTAAAACCAGCATTATCATCTTCTAACACTTCAGAAAGATACTTCAAACTATATTCTTATCATCAAAGACTGTGAAATACAGTCCTTTGTTTATGCTGAGATTGGCTATTTCGTGTACAGGATCTATAGAGCCAGAGGACCAAAAATCAACATATTCATCTTTAACTATTTCATTAACTTCATCAGAAGAGACATTTTTAGTTCTTATCTCATATTCCCATCCTGTTACTTTTATTTTATACTTTCTCATGATTTTAAAAGAGCTTTTTAAGTTCATAAATGTGGTCAATTTGGGTGAATAAATTGTTCCTTTTCATCTAAAACCTTTGGATACCTTTTAAGACCCTGCTTTTGCTTGTTACTTTAGTGGGGTCTTTACTCACAAATCCCTTGAATTACTAAATAGGATATGCCTGTTATTGAACTGTAATAGTACCATACATACCATTATGAACTGAACATTGGTAATAGTATGTTCCTGCAGCATCAAACGAAGAGATAATATCATCGTACAAAAGATTTAGCAGACAAATCGTACTTACACTTTGAGTCTAAATCATTTCCAAGAAAGCGGACTGCAAAAACAGGAAGGTTTCAGGAAGGTGTAAAAAACAAACCCCGTGTTTATTGACACGGGGAATGAAATGGCAGAGAGGAAGGGATTCGAACCCTCGATACGTTTGCACGTATACATGCTTTCCAGGCATGCGCCTTCGACCGCTCGGCCACCTCTCTAAAAATTTAATTTTAGGGCTCGAAATAACAAAAAAAATGCCTTACCCAAAAATTTAAACCTACTAAATATATTTTATTTAAAGATTGCTAACGCATTCTTAGATGTTATTGACGCTATTTCTGCAAAAGGCAGATTATATACTTCAGCAACTTTACTTGCAACTTCCTGTATATAAGAACTTTCATTTCTCTTTCCTCGAAAAGGCACAGGTGCCAAATAAGGAGCGTCTGTTTCTAATACAATTTCACTTAGAGGGATTTGATTTAAAAATTGATCTATTTTTCCATTCTTAAATGTAACAACCCCACCAATACCTAATTTTAAATTATAGGATAGAGCTTGTTTTGCTTGATCTAACGTTCCCGTAAAGCAATGAAAAATTCCTCTTAAATCTTTTGAATCATGCGCATCGAGCACTTCAAAAACCTCATCAAAGGCATCACGACAATGAATTACAAAAGGCAGTTTGTGTTCTTTTGCCCACTGAATCTGAAGATCAAATGCTTCTTGCTGCTCTTTCAAAAATGTTTTGTCCCAATACAAATCAATCCCAATCTCGCCAAGGGCACAAAAAGAACGTTGTTTTAGTAATGAAGCCACATGATTCAGTTCTTCCTTATAATTCTCTTTAACGTGTGTTGGATGAACACCTGTCATTAAATGCATATGGTTAGGATATTTCTTTTCAAGAGCAAACATCCGCTCGGTGTAAGTAGAATCTATCGCAGGAATAAAAAAATCAGTTACTCCACAGGCCAAAGCCCTCTGGATCATAGCATCTTGATCTTCATCAAAAGTTTCAGAATAGAGATGGGTATGTGTGTCTATCAATTGCATATTACAAAAATAGGGATTTCATTAAGTATAACAAGCTAAACTCCTTTCACTATCTTTGAAATAAAAAAGTGCTTAATAAACTTTTAGATACAGCAGAATATATTTCCATTCGATTAAAGAAAACAAAAAGTCAACATTTGGTTACTAAACTTGAAGTAAATGGTTTTGAAGGCTTATTTCTTATAGACACAGGAGCATCGAACAGCTGCATACGCTTGGACAAGGAAAATGATTTTTTGCTTATTGGAAAAAAAAGCACCTTACAACTTAGCGGAGCAGGAAGCGAAAAACTGGAAGCTAAACCAACTGCTAAAAGCAGCATCAGCTACAAAGGAAGTTTTATCCTAAAATTAAAATTCTTTTTACTGGATATGCATGCCATAAACAGTTCCTTATCAGATCAAGGAAGCGAAACTATAGACGGTATAATTGGAGCCGATTTTCTTAAAAGAACAAGCGCCATAATCGATTATAAGAGTAAAAAGCTCTTCTTAAAGGTCTAATGCCTTCTTTACGTCGTTATCCATCAACATAGTAATTGGATCTTCTAACGCTTCTTTAATAGCCACTAGGAAGCCTACAGATTCTTTTCCGTCGATTATTCTGTGATCATAAGAAAGTGCTAAGTACATCATCGGATGAATTTCTACTTTTCCATCAACAGCAATTGGACGCTGAATGATGTTGTGCATTCCTAAAATAGCCGATTGAGGCGGGTTAATTATTGGCGTTGAAAGCATCGATCCAAATACACCTCCATTAGAGATTGTAAAGGTACCTCCCGTCATTTCATCTACGGTAATTTTACCATCACGAGCACGTATAGCAAGCCTCTTAATTTCGTCTTCTACCCCTCTGAATGATAAGTTTTCTGCATTTCGAACTACAGGAACCATAAGTCCTTTAGGTCCAGAAACAGCTACGCTTATGTCGCAAAAATCATATTGGATTTGGTAATCACCATCGATCATTGAATTTACATCTGGATATAGTTTTAACGCGCGAACTACCGATCTTGTGAAAAAACTCATGAATCCTAATCCTACATTATGCTTCGCCTTGAATTCTTCTTTAAACTCAGTACGAAGCGCAAAAATTGGAGACATATTAACTTCGTTAAACGTAGTCAGCATGGCTGTTTCATTTTTAGCAGCAACTAAACGTTGAGCTACTTTTCGGCGCAACATGGATAGTTTTTTTCGTGTATTATCTCGTTCACCGTTTGCTGGCTGAGTTCCCATTGATGGAACCGCCTGAACAGCATCTTCTTTTGTGATTCTTCCATCGCGACCACTTCCAACAACCGCGTTTGCATCAATTCCTTTTTCAGCCAAAACTTTCTTAGCAGCTGGAGAAGCAGAACCAGAAGCATAAGTAGCTTGAGTAACAACTTCTTTTTCAGCTGGAGCAGCTGGTACTTGAACTGCATCAGAAGCTTTTACTGGAGCATCACCACTTGGCTTTCCTTCGGTGTCAATAAGACAAACAACTTGACCTACGCCAACAGCATCGCCTTCTTCTGCTTTAAAAGTAATTGTTCCACTTTCTTCTGCAGGAAGTTCTAAGGTTGCCTTATCCGAATCTACCTCGGCAATGGGTTGGTCTTTTTCAACATAATCTCCCTCAGCAACTAGCCACTGAGCAATTTCTACTTCTGTAATTGATTCTCCTGGTGAAGGAACTTTCATTTCTAAAATCATAGGAATGGTTTTTATCTTGTACTGTTATTTTTTTTATTTCTAATAAAATTATTCTTCGAATCATCAAAAACATAAGCGATGACTTCGCGATGTCTTTTATTGAATCGCGTTGCGCTTCCTGCTGCTGGTGCTGCATAAAAACGTCTGGTTACAGGCCTAAAACTTACTGCTTCTGGTAAATGTAAAAGTAAATGCGACCAAACACCCATATTACGAGGTTCTTCTTGCGCCCAAACTACGTCTTTTACATCCTTGTATTGCTCTAAAACTTTACGGATTTCTTGGGTTGGCAATGGAAACAACTGCTCTAAGCGAACAATTGCGACATCGTTTCGACCTTCTTCTTTTCTTGCTTTTACTAAATCGTAATAAAATTTACCAGTACAAAATACTAACGTTTTTGTGTTTTTGGGTGCTATTGAATTGTCTTCAATAAGGGTTTGAAATTTACCTTCTGTAAAGTCTTTTTTAGTAGAAACTACATCGGGATGACGTAATAAACTCTTTGGCGTAAATATTATCAGAGGTTTACGGTAATCTGTTTTCATCTGACGACGAAGTATATGGAACATATTTGCCGGTGTAGAGCAGTTTGCAACAAACATATTGTCTTTTGCGCAAAGCTGTAAATAGCGTTCAATTCGTCCAGAAGAATGCTCTGCTCCTTGTCCTTCATAACCATGAGGAAGTAACATTACTATTCCGTTTTGAGTTTTCCATTTATCTTCTCCCGATGCTATATATTGATCGATTACAATTTGAGCTCCATTACTGAAATCCCCAAACTGAGCTTCCCAAATTGTCAATGCGTTTGGACTTGCCATTGCATAACCGTAATCAAATCCTAAAACTGCATACTCTGATAAAAGAGAATTATAGACACTAAACTTCCCTTGATTTTTAGGGCTTATTTTATTTAATAAAATAACTTCATCTTCAGATTCTTCCGCTATTAATAGCGCATGACGATGTGAAAAAGTACCTCGCTCTACATCCTGGCCTGAAAGACGAACATCAAAACCTTCTTTTAGCAAGGTCCCGTATGCCAAAAGCTCTCCCATTGCCCAATCCATAGCGTCAGACTCAAAATACATTCGTTTTCTGTCACCGATTAATTTTTCTATTTTTCTTAAAAACTTTTTATTGCTAGGTAATGTGGTTATCGTTGAAGCAATCTCTGTCAAGTCACGTTCTGAAACTTTAGTATCTACGACATCCATCATTTTACTTTCCTTTGCCAAAAAAAGTCCTTCCCATTCATCAGCCATAAATGGTGTGATGATGGTTTTTTCTAATTTTCTGGAATCCTCAAGGTCAACTTCAAGTGAATTTTTATAGTCTATCTCCAACTGTTTAATGTCGGCTTGGGTAATGATGTTTTGAGCAATTAATTGAGCAGCATAAATATCTCTTGGATTTTGATGCTTTGCAATTGCTTTATATAATTGTGGTTGTGTAAAACGAGGTTCATCACCTTCGTTGTGCCCATATTTACGATATCCTAAAAGATCAATAAAAACGTCTCTTCCAAATTTCATTCTATAATCTAAAGCGAAAAGAGTTGCATGAACAACCGCTTCTGCATCATCAGAGTTTACGTGTAAAACTGGTGACAATGTTACTTTGGCTACATCTGTACAATAAGTACTTGTTCGAGCGTCTAAATAGTTTGTTGTAAAACCAATTTGATTATTAACAACTATGTGAATTGTTCCACCGGTTCCATAGCCTTTAAGGCCTGCCATCTGTACAATTTCGTAGGGTAATCCTTGACCAGCAATTGCTGCATCTCCATGGACGATTATAGGGAGTACTTTATTGGTATCTCCGTTAAAACTGTTTTCTAATTTTGCTCGAGTAATTCCTTCAACAACAGCACCTACCGTTTCAAGGTGTGAAGGGTTTGGAGCGATGTTCATGTTTATTTTCTTACCGGTATCAGTTGTTCGCTTAGAAGTCCAACCCAAGTGATATTTTACATCACCATCAAAAACTACTTCTTCGTAATCTTTTCCATCAAATTCATTAAAAATATCTTTACTTGATTTTCCGAAAATATTGGTAAGGGTATTCAATCGACCCCGGTGCGCCATTCCCATTACAAATTCTTCTACTCCATGATCAGCTGCTGCCTCTACCACAGCATCTAGCGCTGGAATTAGAGACTCCCCTCCTTCAAGAGAAAATCGTTTTTGACCAACATATTTGGTGTGCAAGAAATTTTCAAAGCTTACTGCTTGATTCAATTTCTTCAAAATGTGTTTTTTCTGCTCTTGAGAAAATTTAGGATGGTTATCGTTTACATGCAGGCGTTGTTGAATCCAATTTAATTTTTCTTGGTTTCGTATATACATATACTCAACTCCAATAGACTCGCAATAAACACGTTCTAAATGAGCAACAATATCGGCCAATGTACTGGGTCCTATTCCCATAATATCTCCTGCGTTGAAGACAACTCCAAGATCAGTATGAGATAAGCCAAAATTTTCTATTGATAAGTTAGGATTGTACGTCCTTCTGTCCCGCACAGGGTTTGTTTTGGTAAACAAATGACCTCGTTTTCTGTAGCCATCAACAAGTTGAACTACTTTAAACTCTTTTTGTAAGTGCTCGGGTACTCCGGTTTCAGTTTCTGAACTAAATCCTTCTTGACTGTTTTCCACACCAAAGTCAAAGCCTTGAAAAAAAGCTCTCCAACTAGGTTCAACGCTATCAGGTTGCTGAAGGTATTGATCATACATTTGGGCAAAATAGCCTGTATGAGCTGCGTTTAAAAAAGAATATTTATCCATTATATGGAGACTTGTATAAAATTCAATTACGAAATTACAACTTTTAGCCTAAGAGCCTATGTCTTTGAAGAAAAAATCAAGCGGATTTAACACAAATTTATTTTGTTTTATCTCATTTACAACAATTACTCAAAAAATTGAATTGAAGTAAAAAGAAATCATTAATAACCCTCTTAATAAAAGAAAAATAACTTTTTCAAAAAGCTAAAAACACATTTCAGAATTTGCTACTTTAGACGGTATGTTTGCACTCGTCGATTGTAATAATTTTTATGCCTCCTGTGAGCGTGTTTTTCAACCTCAATGGGGAAATAAACCCATCGTTATTTTATCAAATAACGACGGCTGTGTTATTGCGCGAAGTAATGAAGCAAAAGTCTTAGGAGTTCCTATGGGAGCACCTGCTTTTAAATACAAAGAAGAGTTTAAAAGAAAAAACATCAAGATGTTTTCTTCTAACTATCCGCTTTATGGCGACATGAGTAGTCGTGTTATGCAGATTTTAGAAAAATACAGCCCCAATTTCGAAATTTACAGCATCGATGAAGCATTTTTGAAATTCGATGGTTTCGATTATTTTGACCTTGAAGCAACGGGGCATAAAATGAGAAAGCAAGTTCGTAAATGGACTGGAATTCCAGTATCTGTAGGCTTTGCTCCAACAAAAGCTCTGGCTAAAATTGCTAATAAAATTGCTAAGAAATTTAACTCCAAAACCCAAGGAGTTTACATGATTGATACCGATGAAAAAAGAATAAAAGCGTTAAAATGGACTGCCATAAGAGATGTTTGGGGAATTGGAAGGCAGCACGGAAAAAGACTAGAGGCACAAGGTATTCGGACAGCTTATGATTTTATAAATCTTCCTGATTCGTGGATTAAAAAGCACATGAGTGTCTTGGAACTTCGCTTAAAAAAAGATCTGCTTGGTTTGCCGTACATAAAATTAGAAGAAACTGTTCCTTCAAAGAAATCAATTACTACTACTCGAAGTTTTAAAAATAATTACTCCAAATTCCATGAATTAGAAGAACGCATTTCGACCTATGCTAATAGTTGTGCTGAAAAACTACGCAAACAAGGAAGTGCTTGTAGTGCTGTCATGATTTTTATCCATAGCAATTCGCATCAAAAAAACAAAGAACAATACCGCAATAGCTCTGTCGTCACCCTTCCCTACGCTACTGACTCTAGTATTACCATTTGCAAGCACGCTGTTGCGGGGCTGAAAGGCATATTTCGCGATGGAATTGACTATAAAAAAGCGGGCGTTTTACTACTTGGGTTGGTCCCTTCTAAAGAGCGACAGCTCAATTTGTTTCAGCCGAATATAAACAAGCATGATTCAATCATGAAGGCTATTGACAAAATACATTTACGCTTTGGCCCGCATCAGATAAAATTAGGAAATCAAGATCTTAATTCAACTTGGAACATGCGGCGAGAGCATCTTTCTAAACGTTACACAACAGAGCTTAAAGAAGTCATTACAGTGAACAATAAATCGGAAATTATTCTATGAAAAAGGAACAGAGACGTAAAAAAGGAATTGTTTTCTTTAAACCAAACACTGACGCTTTTCAGGAAATGCCTTTAGCGCAAAATGGAGTTTCAGCTGGATTTCCGTCACCTGCCGATGATTTTAAAGAGCTTCGGATTAGCATTGATCAAGAAGTCGTTAAAAATGCAGAAGCTACTTTTTATGCACGCGTAGCAGGAGAATCTATGCAAGGGGCAGGATTAGATGACGGCGACCTTTTGGTTATTGATCGCAGCAAAGACCCACAAGACAATAATATTGCGGTTTGTTTTATAGACGGAGAATTTACGGTAAAACGCTTAAAGGTAGAAGCAGATTGTATGTACTTGATGCCCGAAAATTCAAAATATAAGCCGATACGGGTAACAGAAGAAAATGAACTCATCATTTGGGGCGTAGTGACCTTTGTCGTTAAAAAAGTTTAGCTTTTTTAGTCTCAGTAGAATTTCATACTTTAGACAAAATATATTCTAATATAGAATTAGTGAAGAACATTGTTTATACTTTTTGGATCATTGCAGTTCTTCATGTCTTTGGGCAATATACAAGTCACGAGCAATTGATTATATACACAAAACCGATACTCGTTCCTCTACTAGCTGCTTTTTATTATCATCAAGGTTCTAGTAAAATATTTTTTGTTGCCTTGTTTTTTTCCTGGCTAGGAGATGTTTTTTTAATGGGCGATGGGGAATTGTTTTTCCTTGCAGGAATCTTTTCTTTTTGGGGAGCACAGCTTATCTATTTGTATTTAATATACAAGGAGATTAAACTTCCATTTAAAAGAATTCTATTTTCTAAAGAAGGCATTTTTGCATTTGCACTATTTGGAAGCTACTTTGCCATAACAATGAAATTGTTAGGCACTAAACTTACTACACTAACATTGCCTGTAAGTGGATATGCACTAACCCTAGCAAGCATAGGAGCGTTAAGTACGCTGTTGTGGCTAAAAAACAAAAACACTAAAACTGCAGCTTTATTATTTGGCGTTAGTTTGTTTATTGTATCGGACAGCATGATAGCCTTTAATGAATTTTATTTTAAAAAAAATGTTTTTGGTTTTTTAGTTATGGCTACTTATATACCTGCACAATTCTTGATTTGCAATTATTTCAGGGAAATTCATTTAAACTCAAAATATGACTAAACCCGCACCAAACCTAATCAAACTTAGCCTCTTTATATTTGCGATTATTTCGTTTTTTTATGTCTTTGGAAATTTATCTGACAGTACGTTAGGAATGGTGATTTCAACAACGCTAGTAATACCAAGTCTAGCTTTTTTTTATTCATTAAAATCTGAAAGAATCCTGATTTATGAGCTGATACTAATGCTATCTTGGCTGGGGAGTGTTTTAATTCTTTCTAATGTATTTTTATATAAGATATCAGGGATCATTTGTTTTTGGGGAATGATATTACTTCTTGGGTATCATATTTTAAAGGAATTAAAAGAACCTTTAAAAATTCAGTTAAAAAACAAAAACAAAAAAATTTTACTGACAATTCATTTGGGTTACCTAGTGGGGATCATATACTATTTATCAGGAATGCTAGGGAGTTTTATCTATCCCATCATATTTTATGGAGCTTTTTTAATCGGCACTAGTTTTTTGAGCCTACTACTCTACATAGAACAAAAGAGCACATCTCATCTATTATTATTGATTGGTGTTATCATGTTAGTTTTTAGCGGTACTATACTAGCCATTTTGCTCTTCTTGAAGAATTTAAATGTTTTTCAAGATTCGATGCGTCTAATCTTTTACATTGGATCTGAATTTTTCATTTGTTTATACTTTATATCTCCAAAAGAATGACGCCCTTTAAATCCGAAAAATGAACTCACCCTTATCAGCACCTCTTAAATATGTCGTCTATGTTTTTTATGCGATTACTGTTATTAATGTTATCGGCTTACTCAATGAAGTAAAAATCATTGAGCAGGTTACAAAACCCATGTTGGTTCCAATTTTAGCACTCTACTATTGTTCAAGAAAAGACAGGGACTCTTCCTACTTACTCGCTTTATTGTTTTCTTGGGCAGGAAATCTGATGATTATGAGTATAGATTTTTCGACGGTTCTGGGTGGGTTTATATCTTTTTGGGCTACATTATTACTCTTTTCAGACCACATCATTAAGCGATTAAAAGGAAATCTTTTGGATCAATTCAAGAAAAAAAATTCTTGGATAATTGCATCCATTTTTGGGCTCTATTTATCAGGTATTATATTAACAGTATATAAAGGAGCAGGTATGTTAACCCCTGCAATCCTATTTTACGGAACAACACTAACAGGGACTGGGTTTTTGAGCGTTTTGCTTTGGTTTGAAAAAAAAGAAAAAATAACTTTATCGCTTGCCTTTGGAATGATTTTACTTATATTAAGTGGATCATTGTTAGCGGTTAAGCTTTTTGTTGGGAATAAATACTTTATTGAAAACATAACCAGGATGTGTTATATAAGTGCTCAATTTTTGATTTGTTACTATTTTATTAACGTTGATAGTAATGTGAATGAGAAGCAAATGAAAAATATAAATTATGGTTCTAAATAAATTCTATTTCGTCCAAACCATGCTGTTGCTTTTTGTTTTTAACACAAACAACGCACAAGACGATTCTTATTATGAAGATGAGTCTGAAGATTACGAAGAATTTGAATATCTATCGCCATTGAATGATAAAACTCTTGAGGGACAAAAATTTTTTGTAAAAGAGCTCTTGGACCTTTCGGGCTATATTCTTAAAAATATTGAAGTTTATCAAACCCTTCCCAATAATGCAAAAGTATTTAGAGTAAAGCTAGAAGCTAATGAAGGAGGCGGTTTTGTTTTTGTTCGATGGGATAAAAAGAAAAAAGAAAACTTTATTGCAAATAAATTAATTGATTCTAGATTTTACTACAACCTCAAAGCTTCTAAAGAAATTATGCGCAAACAAACTGAGCTAAAATCTTTTGGGACAAATGATATTGCACTTCAAGCAGAAGACCAAGAGAAGCTTAACAAACGAAAAATAGAACAATTAAGGCAAGAATTTGATTTGAAAGAAAAAGAAAAAGAGGTGAAGAAATTAAACCTTGAAAACGAAAAAGCACGAAAGAAAAATAAGAAACGTAAAAATTAAATTGTTTATATATTAATTAATAAAGTTAAACAATTTCTTTTTGTTTAGAAACACAACACCTAGTTTTGTACAAAATCTTTTTGAATGAAAATACGTTTTTTAATAGTCTTGTTAGCTTTTACTTCATATTTAAGCGCCCAGAGTACAGGGTCTTTTTCGGGCCAAGTAATTGATGAAAAAACTCAAAACCCTCTAGAAGGAACAACCATTTTGCTTGAAGGAACTTCAATAGGAGCAATAACAGATGTAAATGGCTATTTTTCTTTTGAAAACATTCCAACCAAGACATACAACATTCAGGCGGCCTATTTGGGATACGAATCTCAAGTCTTATATAATGTGATTGTAAAATCAGTTGGAACACCTTCTCTTTTGTTCAAGCTAAATGAAAATTCAGAAGCCCTCGATGAAGTTATTCTATCAAAAAGCCCCTTTAGAACAAGTAAAGAAACCCCACTCTCGACACAATCTTTTTCAGCAGTTGAAATAGAAACATACCCTGGTGGAAATAATGATATTGCAAAAGTAGCTCAAAGTTTACCTGGAATTTCACCGTCAATTGGTGGATTCCGAAACGACTTTATAATTAGAGGTGGAGCTCCAAACGAAAGTGTATATTATTTAGATGGAGTTGAAATACCCAATATAAATCATTTCAGCACACAAGGAAGTGCAGGTGGACCAGTCGGAATGCTAAATGTTTCTTTTATAAGAGAAGTAACACTTTCTTCCTCTGCATTTGGGGCTGAATACGACAACCCATTGTCAGGAGTTTTAGCTTTTGAACAAAGAGAAGGAAACAATCAGAAACGTTCTGTAAATGTTAGAATAGGAGCAAGTGAAGCTGGCGCTACTTTTAACGGACCATTATTTAAAGGAGATAGAGACAGATCCAATACGACCTTAATGGTTTCTGCTAGAAGGAGCTACCTTCAATTTGTATTTGAATTAGTGGGTTTGCCTATTCGTCCGGATTACTGGGATTATCAATGGAAATTAAATCATAAAATTGATGAGCGAAATAGCGTAACATTTATTGGACTAGGATCTATAGACGATTTTTCAGTAGTTGCTCCAGATGATTTTGACGCTGAACAACAGAATTTTATTGACACAGCTCCCATCATCCAACAAAAAACCATTACTATGGGAATTACGTGGAAGCATAAACTAAAAAACGGAAACGGTAAAGTAAATACAACGTTAAGCACCAATAGACTCAAAAACATATTCAGTCGATACGAAGACAACGAGAACAAAACCGGGGTTCTTTTTAGAAATGACTCAAAAGAACAAGAAACTAAATTAAGAGTAAACGTAACACAGTATCTTAATGACTGGAAACTATCTTATGGATTAAATCTTCAACAGTCAGTCTACACTAATGAAACTCAAGATTTAATCAGTGATTATAGATACGACACAGAAATAGATTTTGCTAAATATGGTTTCTTTGGAAAGGTAAGTCGCTCCTTTTCTAATGACCGTCTTAGTCTTGCGCTTGGAATTCGTTCTGATGCGGATAGCTTTACAAATGGTTCTAATATAGCCGACAATTTATCTCCAAGGCTCTCAGCTTCTTACTCACTAGACGCTAATGGTCGTTGGAAATTAAATGGATCTGTTGGTCGCTATTTTAAAATACCAACCTATACCATGCTTGGTTTTCAAGATAACAATGGTGAATTCATAAATAAGTCAAATCGTTACACACAAAGTGACCATTACGTTTTTGGCATTGAATACAACATTAGTGCGTCATCTAGATTTACCGTTGAAGCTTTTAGAAAAGAATACAGTCAATACCCAGTTTCAGTGCTTGATGGAGTTTCATTAGCAAACAAAGGTGCAGATTTCGAAGTACTGGGCAATGAAGCTATTATAGACACGGGAAGCGGATTAAGTGAAGGTGTAGAGGTGTTGTTTCAACAAAAATTATCAAATAACTTTTATGGAATTTTAGCATACACATTTTTCAGTAGTGAATTTTCTGGAATAGAATCATCAAAACTCCCCTCGGTTTGGGACAGTGGAAATCTAGTGACTTTTACAGGAGGGTATAAACTACCTAAGAACTGGGAAGTTAGTGTTCGTTATCGCTACGCCGGAGCAGCTCCTTATGCTCCAACAGATACAGCAGCAACTCTTGTAACTTATCCTAAAATAGTTTTGGACTATAGTCGCCTTGGACAGGATCGGTTATCTTCCTTCAAGCAGGGTGATATTAGAATTGATAAAAAATGGAATTTCGAAAAGCTCTCTTTTAACTTTTACTTAGAATTGCAAAACTTCTTAGGTCAAGAAAACTCAAGGCCTGATGAATATAGTTTAGCAAGAACTGAAGATGGAAGTTTAATTACTCCTAGAGAACTCAAAAAAATAGAACGGGAAGACAACAACACACCGTTTCCCTCTTTTGGTTTTGTGTTTGACTTTTAAAGATAAAAGTCGTTTACTAATTTCTGGTGCTCGAATGTCCTATGATTTCTAGATTCTTCTAGAATTAATTCTTCAGTTTTCAAGATTGTTTTAGTTCTTGAAAACTGCATTAATATTCTTTTGAATGAACTTGACTTGGTTCCTTTTATCATCAATTCTCTTTCTAAATAGAGTTGATTTAACTCAGCCTTAGTTATTAGTTCTTCTCTATATTTAATAGGGCAAACCATAGCGAAACTTCCTGAAGGACTCAAGAGTATATTAACACACGAAAACAAATCCTCATAACTCATGTGAAAATTATCTCGTGCTGTACTTCTGGTGGTATCAGAAACTTTAAAAGAGTTTTTGAAAAAAGGGGGGTTCGAAACTATTAAATCAAAGAATACTTTTGAGTTTTCACTAAAATCAATGATGTTATCATGAATCAAGCATAAGCGTTTTGACCAAGACGAATTTGTGAAATTATCAAATGCTTCCTCCGCAGCAGCCTTTTCAATCTCAACAGCGGTGATTCTCGATTCGGGCAGCCTTTGAGCCAGCATAAGAGCTATTAAACCCGTGCCAGCACCAACATCTAAAATTGTTTTAGGGTTGCTGTATATAGGCGTCCAAGCCCCTAATAAAACCCCATCCGTACCAATCTTCATAGCCGACCTTGATTGGTCAATTTGAAAATGCTTAAACTTAAAGATTGAATTTTTCACGAGCGATAAACGTCCAGTAATCCGTCGGGTAGATTGAGTGTTAATTCGGAAGATCCGCGATTAACTTCACTAATAAAATCATCGTGAACAGGAACTAATATAAGGCGTTTTTTTTCGTCCATAATCTCGAACAAAGCTTGAGGCGTTTGGTCATTAACAGATTGTAAAATTCCAATTATTTTTCCTGATTGCTCTCTCACCGTAAACCCAATTACCTCGTGATAATAAAACTGGTTTCCTTTAAGCTGAGGAAGGAAATTTAAAGGGAGATATAATTCTTTTTTAAGCATCATATCTGCATCGGCTTCTGTTTCGATATCTTCAAAACGAATACGCAGTAAGCTTGATTTTTGGAGTTGAGCATTGTCTATAAAAAAAGGAACCAGTTTAGTGCCTTGTAAGACAAAAACTGATTCCAAATCTATATAATCTTGTGGAGTATCGGTATCAAGTTTAGCTAATACCTCTCCTTTGTAACTAAATTTTGAAACGATGGTGCCTAGATAGAAACATTCTTCTTTGGTCATCGTAATCATAAATTACGCTTGAGGAGCCTCTTCTGTTGTGTCAGCAGCTTCTTCTTTTGCTTCTTCAGCAACAGGAGCTTCTTCTTTTGCTTCAGCAGCAGGAGTTTCTTCTTTTACTTCAGCAACAGGAGCTTCTTCTTTTGCTTCAGTAACAGGTGCTTCTTCTTTTACTTCTTCAGCAACAGGAGCTTCTTCAACTTCAGGATTTGCAGCGGCTTCCTCAGCGGCAACAGCAGCAGCAGCTTCTTCTTCAAGAGCCTTTGCGTCAGAAACACGCTTTTCATTTACAGCTTTTTCAGCAGCAAAAGCATCGGCTTGTGCTTTAGCTTCTTCTTTAGAGAGTCCATCTACTTTAGCTTGGATACGATTCTCTTTATCTTCCAACCATGCTTCGAACTTTGCATCGGCGTCTTCTTGAGTTAAAGCACCTTTACTAACTCCTCCCTGTAGGTGGTGTTTTAATAAAGCGCCTCTGTAAGACAATAAAGTACGAGCAGTGTCAGTAGGTTGTGCACCATTTTCTAACCATTTCACAGCAGCATCTATATCAAGATCAACTGTTGCAGGGTTAGTGTTAGGATTGTATGTTCCGATTTTTTCGAGATAACGTCCATCTCTTTTGGCACGAGCATCAGCTGCTACTACCCAATAGAATGGTTTTCCTTTTTTTCCGTGTCTCTGTAATCTGATTTTTACTGGCATGTCATATTAAGTTATGAACGTTCGCGACGTTCTGGTTATTAATTCAGGCTGCAAATGTACTGTTTTATTTTAAAAATCGCTTTGAAACTGATATAGATATAAGATTTTTTAAAAATAAATGAAATCAGCAAGCAGTTTAAGTAGCTATTACAAGGTTTTTATCCTTGTACAACCCATTAAAAAGACTTATTTTTGCGCCCTAATTTATTGAGAACACATACATGCAAATTACAAGAACAGACCTTGACGCCTTAAACAGTACTATTACTATTGCAGTAGATCAAAAAGATTTTGCTGAAAAAGTGCTTGATGTATTGAATGATTATCGCAAAAACGCAAATATTCCTGGATTTAGAAAAGGGCATGTGCCTATGGGGATGATCAAAAAGCAATACGAAACTGCAGTTACTGCTGACGAAGTAAACAAAATATTACAAGAAAATCTCAATAAATATATTGAAGATGAAAAACTTGAGCTTCTTGGGAACCCACTTCCTAAGATGCAAAATGAAATTGACTGGAAAGCCGATGTTTTGAACTTTGACTTCGAACTGGGTCTTTCTCCAAAATTTGAAGTTAAGCTTAAAGGTAAAAAAGGAGTTACTTATTTTCAAATCGAAGCTGACAAGAAAATGATTGACGAACAAGTTTCACATATCCAAAAGCAATATGGAAAAATTGAGTCTTCTAAAAAAGTTGAAGCTGGAACAGAATTGTCTGTTGAAATCAAAAACGAAGAAGCTGCGATTGACACTACTCCCGTTATTGAATTTGATTCAATAAAAGGTAAGAAAAACATCGAAGCACTTAGTAATGCCAAGATTGGAAGTACGTTAGAGGTAGGTACAAAAAACCTTTTCAAAGAAGAAAATGCCGCCGCAAGAGCCTTTGGTGTTAGCATACCTCAATTAGATGAACTTCCAAAAACAGTATCTATCACAGTCAAAGAGATTAATAATCGAATCCTTGCTGATTTGAATCAAGAACTTTTTGATAAACTCTATGAGGCTGGAACAGTAACTTCCTTAAAAGATTTAAAAGTAAAAGTAAAAGAAGGAATTGAAAAGCAATTTGAATCACAATCAGAGCAAAAACTACTCAATGATGTAACAGAAAACTTAATCAAGACAACAAAGTTTGACCTTCCAAAAGAATTCTTAATTCGTTGGTTGCAAAATTCTGGTGAAAAACCTTTAACAGAAGATGAGGCCAAAGAAGAATATGATAAATCTGAGAAGGGGATTCGTTATCAATTAATAGAGAGCTCTATAATAAAAGAATATGACCTTCAAATTAAGTTTGAAGAATTACAAAGTTTTGCCAAAGAGCTCATTAAACAACAGATGGCTCAATACGGTCAAATGGCACCTGAAGAAAAAGAACTAGATGATATTGCTGCTCGAATTTTTACAAATCAAGAGGAAACTAAAAGACTTTCTGATCAGTTGATGAGTAAAAAGCTTTTAGATTTCTATAAAGAAAACTCGGGTATCAAAACAAAAAAAGTGAACTATGATGCCTTTGTAAAAGAAGCTTACGGTAGTGCACAATAATTTTCCTTACTTTTAGTTATTAAATAAACCTTATTATGGACTACGGAAAAGACTTTAAAAAATACGCTACTAAGCATCATGGAGTAAATGCTATGTATTACGACAAAATCGTAAGTAGCATGACGCCATATATCATTGAAGAACGCCAAATGAATGTAGCTCAGATGGATGTATTCTCTAGATTAATGATGGATCGTGTTATGTTTTTAGGAACAGGAATCGATGATCAAGTTGCCAATATCATTCAAGCACAGTTATTGTTTCTTCAGAGTGTAGATCCTAAGCGTGATATTCAAATGTACATCAACTCTCCTGGAGGAAGTGTCTATGCTGGATTAGGGATATATGACACCATGCAATACATAACACCTGATGTTGCTACCATTTGTACTGGAATTGCTGCATCTATGGGTGCTGTTTTGCTTTGTGCAGGTCAAGAAGGAAAACGTTCCGCTCTACCCCATGCTCGTGTAATGATTCACCAGCCTTTAGGTGGTGCTCAAGGACAAGCATCGGATATAGAAATTACAGCTAGAGAAATTGGAAAGCTTAAAAAAGAATTATATCAAATAATTTCCAATCATTCGGGTCAAGACTTTGATAAGGTTCACCAAGACAGTGATCGTGACTACTGGATGAAAGCTGATGAAGCTAAAACCTATGGAATGGTTGACGAGGTTTTGACTAAATAAAAAATATTGAATCATGAGTGATGAAGAATTAATCTGTTCCTTTTGTGGTCGTTCAAAACCTCAAACTGATTTATTGATTGCCGGTTTAGATGCCCACATTTGTGATAAATGTATTCATCAAGCCCATGGAATTGTATTAGAGGAAGCAAAAGAAGAAGAAGAAGAAGGCTCGAATTCGGACTCAGCTGCTTTTGATATAAAAACTCCTCAACTAACAAAAGCTTTTTTAGATCAATACATCATTGGTCAAGATGCGGCTAAAAGAGTTATTTCTGTAGCTGTATATAATCACTACAAAAGATTGTCGCATACTAAATCGGATCTTGAAGAAATTGAAATTCAAAAAAGCAACATCCTTTTAGTCGGTCAAACTGGAACTGGAAAAACACTCCTGGCTCAATCCATCGCCAAAATGCTTAGTGTTCCTTTAGCAATAGTTGACGCAACAATTCTTACTGAAGCTGGGTACGTTGGTGAAGATGTCGAAAGTATTCTAACCCGCTTACTTCAAGCAGCAGATTACGATGTAGAACGCGCGCAACGTGGAATTGTTTTTATTGACGAAATTGATAAAATTGCACGTAAAGGAGATAACCCTTCAATCACACGAGATGTTTCTGGAGAGGGAGTTCAGCAAGCTTTATTAAAATTACTTGAAGGAACTGTTGTTAATGTTCCTCCAAAAGGTGGAAGAAAACACCCGGACCAAAAATTTATAGAAGTAGATACTTCTGATATTTTATTTATCGCTGGAGGTGCTTTTGATGGAATCGAAAGGGAAATAAATAAACGCCTCAATTTGCAGGCAATTGGATATAAAATACAAGCTCAAAAAGAAGACTTAGACAAAGATAACCTTCTTCAATATGTTAATCCAAAAGACGTAAAATCGTTTGGCCTTATTCCTGAAATAATCGGACGTCTTCCTGTGTTGACTTATATGCATCCTTTGGATCGAAAAACCTTGCGTTCCATTTTAACTGACCCGAAGAACGCGCTTACAAAACAGTATGAAAAGCTGTTTGAACTTGACGGAATTAAGTTAATCTTTAGTTCTGGTGCACTCGACTTTATAGTAGAAAAAGCTTTAGAATATAACCTTGGAGCTCGTGGATTGCGATCTCTTTGTGAAGCTATTCTCACAGACGCAATGTTTGAAATGCCCGGTGGAGAAGAAACTGAGCTGAAAGTTTCAAAATCCTATGCTGAAAGGAAAATAAACAATTCTAAAAACCCAGCTCTTAAAGCGGTTTCATAGCATTAATCCCTAACAACTCTTCCATTAAATCTCGGTTATTAGATAATCGGGGAATTTTGTGTTGTCCTCCTAGTTTTTTATTTTTAGATAACCACTTATAAAAAAGTTTAGGCTGAGCTATAACAAGCTCTGGAATTCGCATTGTTATGCTTTTGTAGCGCTTGGCATCATAATCAGAATTAAGCTCACGTAAAGACTCATCCAATAAAAGGATAAACCGGTTTAAATCTTCGGGAACTTTATCAAATTCGATTAACCATTGATGAGCACCTTGTTTTTTACCCTCCATGAAAATAGGAGCTGCGGTATAATCAACTACATAAATCCCTAGGGCTTGTGCTGCTTTAGACAATGCCAAATCAGCATTTTCTATCATAAGTTCTTCTCCAAATGCATTAATGAAATGCTTGGTTCTTCCTGCTACCTGAATGCGATAAGGAGCGACACAAGTAAACTTGACTACGTCTCCTATTTTATAACGCCACAGACCCGAATTGGTTGTAATTACTAGAGCATAATGCTTATAAATCTGAACATCAGATAAAGGGATAACATCTTCATCCGTTCCGTCAACAGGTATGAATTCGAAAAAAATACCATAATCCAACATCAATAACATTTCGTCCGAATTATTTAAATCCTGAATCCCAAAGAACCCTTCGGAAGCATTATAGGTTTCATAATACTTCAATTGAGATCCTGGTAAGAAGCTTTCGTATTGACTTTTATAAGGCTTAAAACTAACGCCGCCGTGAAAAAAAACTTCCAAATTAGGCCAAACTTCTAATATGTTTTTCTTTTGGGTTTGCTCAAGAACTTTATTCATCAGTACCATCATCCAAGAAGGGACACCTGCAAAACTAGTAACGTTTTCATTTACACTTTCCCTTAATATTGCCTCTATTTTTTCTTCCCATTCGGGCATCATCGAAATCTTATGCGATGGTGTACTACTTATTTCAGCCCAAAAAGGCATATTGTCAATGATAATAGCAGATAAATCTCCAAAATAGCTGGTGCTGTTGTCGAATATTTCCTGACTCCCCCCAAGCCTCAAATTTTTACCGCTTAAAAGTTCTGAGTCTGGATTATTATTAAAGTAAAAGGAGAGCATGTCTTTACCTGCTTTGTAATGGCATTGATCCAAAGCTTCGGAACTTACGGGAATGAACTTGCTTTTATTGTCTGTTGTGCCGCTTGACTTTGCAAACCATTTAATCGGAGTTGGCCAATAGATATTAGCTTCACCCTTTCTACTTCTTTTAATGTTTTCGGCGATATCTTCATAAGTCACAAGAGGCACACGGCTTATAAATTCTTGATAGGTTGAAATTGAACTGAATCCATAATTCAAACCCACCTCTGTGTTTTTAGAAACTCGCAATAAATCTTGTAATACTTCTTGTTGAACTTCATGAGGATATTTAACAAAAAGTTCTATCTGATGAATTCTTTTTTTAAGAAACCAAGAGGCTATAGAATTAAATAAGGGGATTGCCATTTTATAGTATCTTTATTGTATAAATATAAATAATTCTAACGTATGTTTTCCGGTGTATTAAGAAAAATGAATACGGATTTAGGCACCTCAGTTGCTTATTACCTTAACCTCAACAATGATTTTGTTGCCATGCATCAATTTATTGATCAATCTATAAAAATTGAAATGACTGGCTATGAATGCTTGAATTGCTCTAGCTCAGAACCTACTTTTGCTCAAGGTTTTTGTAAAAAATGTTTTTTTGAAAGCCCAAATGCTGGTGATTGGATTATCCGTCCGGAATTAAGTAAGGCACATTTAGAAATACAGGATCGTGATTTGGCTTATGAAAAAAAAGTTCAATTACAGCCTCATATCGTATACTTGTCGCTCTCAAGTCATATTAAAGTTGGTGTGACTAGAAAAACTCAGCTTCCTACCCGATGGATTGACCAAGGAGCTCATGAAGCGTTGGCAATTCTTGAAGTACCAAACCGATATTTGGCAGGTGTGGGTGAAGTTGCACTAAAAGCTTGTTTTTCGGACAAAACCAATTGGAGGAAAATGCTGCAAAACGAAGCGGAACCAGTTGACTGGGTTTCAGAAACAAACAAGGCTATTGACCATACACCAAATGACCTAAAGCAATATATTATTCAAAATAATGTAAAACCTTTAGTAATTACTTTTCCTGTAAATCGATATCCAGAAAAAGTAAAAAGTCTAAATCTTAAAAAAGAAACATCCTATACTGGGGTTTTGAAAGGCATCAAAGGACAATATCTTATTTTTGAAGATGATACTGTTTTTAACGTTCGTAGTAACGAGGGGTTAGTTGTAAATCTAGAAGTTTAGCAATTAATCGTTTGTTTTAGCAGAAACTTCTACCAAACGATTGATTTCATCCATCTCAGCAGCTGTTAAATGGCGCCATTTCCCTTTATCTACGTCGAGACTAATATTCATGATTCGAGTCCTTTTTAGAGCTACAACGCGGTAATCTAGAAACTCACACATTCTACGGATTTGACGATTCAGACCTTGAGTAAGTATGATTTTGAATTCTTTTTTATGAGTTTGTTTTACTTCGCAAGGGCGAGTTACTGTATCTAGTATTGGAATCCCAGAACCCATTTGTCTAATAAAATCATCTGTTATGGGACGGTTTACCGTCACAACATATTCTTTTTCATGGTGATTTCGTGCACGTAAAATTTTATTAACGATGTCCCCATCGTTTGTCAAAAATATCAACCCTTCACTAGGCTTGTCAAGGCGACCTATTGGAAATATACGCGTTGGGAAATTAATATAATCGATGATGTTGTCTTTTTCTACTCTTGTATCTGTGGTGCAAACAATTCCAATAGGTTTGTTAAACGCAATATAAACTGCGTTGTCGTTTCCAGGCTTTACAACCTCCCCATCAATATGAATCAAGTCTTCAGGAGTGACTTTTACACCCATTCCAATTACTTCACCATTTACAACAATACGACCTTGATCTATTAATTTATCTGCAGCTCTTCTAGAGCAATATCCTATTTCACTTAAATATTTGTTTATTCTTACGGGATCGCTCATGGAGTACGAATTAGTTTTCTAATTGAATTTCTTCTCCAACCTTAAGGTTAAAGCGTTTTCTTATTAAATATACAGATAGGTATAAAAAAGGAGTGTCAATTGCCGCTACAAGCACTTTAAAAATAAAACCTGAAACAACTAATCCTAAAAATAAATCCCAAGGCAATACACCAAAAAGACAAAGTAACAGAATTACAGTAAATGTATCCAAAAATTGGGAGGCAAAAGTGGAAAAGTTATTGCGCAACCAGAGGTGCTTCCCTTGCGTTACTTTTTTCCAATAATGGTAAAGTTTGATGTCTATGAATTGAGCGAACAAATAGGCAATCATAGATGCAAGAACTGCAAGTGGCGACAATGAAAAAACCTGAGAGAATGTTTCGTTGTCAATTGGTGAGCTTTGAATAGCCGGCACAAAGTCGGCAAGCAACAAAATTCCGATTGAAAAAAAAGAAGCAAAAATACCTGCCACAACAACTTGATTTGCTTTTTTCTGACCAAAGATTTCGGAAATTAAATCCGTAATCAAAAAGGTAATTGGATAGGGTAAAATTCCTACAGACAATTCAAACAAAGGAATTCCAAAAACCGTTGCTTCAAAGGGTTGCCAATAAAAGAATTTTTGAAAAATTAGATTGGAAACAACCAAAGAGGTTATGAAAAGTGCGGCTAGATACAAAAATATCTGATACGCAAAAGCCTTATCTTTTTGATTCATAGATTATTTTATATCCAATAAATAAGGAACTCTTGTTTGAATTCTATGAGCTTTATTATTATTGAGTTTAGAGGCTTCAACAAACAAACTAAACTCTTTAGGAAGGGCAGACTTGATCTCAGCTTTTAGGGTTGAAAAAGGATTCATTAAGCCAAAAATATCGTCAAAATCAGCTTCTATTTTTGGATAAGAAGTTAAGTTGTATTCATCTATTTCAGCTAAATCTGCTGCAGCTTCTATGGCATCATTAAGACCTCCCAATGCATCAACAAGTCCATTTTCCTTAGCTTGAACTCCCGTCCATACTCTACCTTGAGCAATTTTTTCAACTTCATCTAAAGATAAATTTCTACCATCAGCTACACGTTGTTTGAAGGTGTTATAAACATGCTCTATTCCTTCGAGGGCACTTTTATGAAATCCTGGTGAAATTGATTCAAAAGGACTATATCCCATTGCATTTTTATGAGTCATTACATGCTCTGCTTTAATGCCTATATCGTCGGTGAAACCTTTGAAGTTTGGGAGTGTTGCAAACACACCAATCGATCCTGTAATGGTCATTGGATCTGCAAAAATCTTGTCTGCGCCACAGGCTATATAATACCCTCCTGAAGCTGCAACATTACCCATAGATACAACTAGAGGTTTTTTCTTCTTAGCGTCTTCAAGCGCTTTCCACAAGATGTCGGAAACCATAGCGCTACCCCCTGGAGAGTCAACACGAAGCACGATTGCTTTTACACGTTTACTTTTTGCTGCTTTCTCTATAGATTGAACGAAGTTCTTATCCCCTATTTGAGTTTCATTACCATCTCCGAATAGGATTGGCCCTTGCGCATATATAATTGCTATTTGATCACGAACTCCCTTTTTGTAGGCAGCATTTCCTGCCAAAAGATCTTCTAAAGAAACCAATCTTAGTTTATCAGATGATTCTAATCCAAGTTCATACTTTAACTTATTGATGTAGTCGCTTTTGTAACTCACCTGATCTATGAGACCAACCTTTACTGCATTATCAACAAGATTTGCCTTAAGGTCTGAAGCGATTGCATCGATTTCTGATACAGATATATTCCGAGATGCAGCAATTTCAGAACTTATGTTATCCCAAAGCGAAGAAAGTAAAACACTTATTTGTTCCCGATTCTCTACACTCATTTTATTTGTCAAGTATGGCTCAACTGCACTTTTGTACTTTCCATGACGAATAACTTCCATTTTGAAGCCATATTCGTCCTCAAAGTCTTTGAAATATAAAACTTCAGAAGCTAACCCTTTAAGCTCTACTCCCCCATTAGGATTAACAAAAACAGAATCCGCAACAGAGGCAACATAATAGCCCATCTGAGTAAAGTAATCGCCATAAGCAGAAATAAATTTGCCGCTTTCTTTGAATGATGCAAGGGCGTCTCGAATAGTTTTTGCCTGCGACCATCCCGCCATTAGGTAGTCACTTCTTAAATGAATTCCTTTTATTTTATCGTTTGTTTTAGCTAATTCAATCGCCGTTACAATATCTATAAGCTTAACGCTTTCTGCATCTAAGCCTAAACTAATTTGAAAGTTCTGGGTTCCTGGAATATTATCTAATATTGGCAAGTCTAATTTTAAAGAAAGAATGCTGTTGTCTTGAATTATTGAGGATGCTGTCTCTTCAGAACCTAAAGAACTTGCTAGGCTTCCTATGATCATAAAAAAAAGAATAAATCCAACAACAAAGGCTACTATAGTTCCCAATAAAGAGGCAAAAAATGTACGTAAAAAATTCATTTGAGTTTATTTTTAACAAATATAAGATAAACTGACTGATGAATCTTAAAGTGGCTGATTTTTAAAAACAGGAATAAATGTGGTATAACTGAAATTCAAAATTATAAACCTTTCTCGCCATAAAAGTAAAAGGAGAGTTGCACCCTTGCTTTTTTTTGTCTTTTTTTGAATCAAAAATTAATTGTGGTCTACATTGCTTTAGGGAGTAACTTGGGAAATCGATTTGAATTGCTTCAAAAAGCAGTACTTCGTCTTGCTCAAAGGGTTGGGAAAATAGAATCCGTTTCTCGAGTATTTGTGGCACCCGCCTGGGGTTTTGAAAGCGACCCTTTTTTGAATGCTTGTATTCAAGTAAAAACAGAATATACCCCATTGGAACTCATCGATATTCTTTTAGAAATTGAAAATGAACTTGGCAGAAATCGAAACGATACGGAAGGATATAAAGCTCGGTCTATAGACTTAGATATTTTGTTGTTTAACAATCAAATTATAAACCACAAACGACTGCAGATTCCACATCCAAGGATGGAATTACGCCAATTTGTTTTGACTCCTTTGGCTGATATAGCCTCAGAAGTTGTTCATCCTAAACTGAATAAAAACATTTTAGACATTAAACACAAGTGTACGGATGATTCGGTTTTGGAGCTTTGGGATAAGGAACTAAAATTTTAAAGTTTTTTTGTTTTTTGAAAAAAATCCCAGGCGACCACTCCAGCGGTAACGGCGATATTAAGCGAGTGCTTTGCTCCTTCTTGCGGAATTTCAATTACCCCATGCGAAGCATCAATAACTTCTTGAGAAACACCTTTAATTTCATTCCCCAAAACAAAAGCATACTTCTTGTTTAATTCTGGCTTAAAGTCATTTAAAAGTAGGGCTTGCTCGGCCTGTTCAACAGACCAAATCAACACGTCTTCATTTTTAAGTTGAAGAACTATATCTAGGGTTTGTTCTGTATATTCCCAAGCAACAGATTCGGTTGCGCCTAAAGCTGTTTTTTGAATGTCCTTGTGGGGAGGTTGTGCAGTAATTCCACAGAGATAAATTTTTTCAAGTAAAAAAGCATCTGAAGTTCTAAATACAGATCCAATGTTATTTAAACTTCGGATGTTATCTAAAATCAAAATTAAGGGTGTTTTGTGAGCCGCTCTGGCTTCTTCAATGGACTTTCGGCCCAGTTCTATGTTTTTTAATTTTCTGTGTTTCACACACCAAAAATAAGGAAGTATTCATTAACGTTTTATAAAATTCAAATAATGGTTACATTCGCATAAACTAAAAAGAAGATAATCCCTTGGCAAAATCAGCTAAAGAAACCCCTTTAATGAAGCAATACAACCAAATTAAGGCGAAATATCCTGATGCGTTGTTGTTGTTTCGTGTGGGAGATTTTTACGAAACTTTTGGTTCAGACGCCATCAAAGCGGCAAAAATACTCGGGATCATCCAAACCAAACGAGGCGCAGGTAGTAGTAGTGAAATTGAACTGGCTGGGTTTCCACATCATTCGCTAAATACCTACTTACCTAAATTGGTAAAGGCTGGTTGCAGGGTTGCTATTTGTGACCAGCTAGAAGACCCTAAGATGACCAAAACCATTGTGAAACGAGGTGTTACAGAATTGGTCACTCCAGGAGTTGCTCTTAATGATGATGTTTTAGAACAAAAGAAAAATAATTATCTCGCCGCTGTTCATCCAGGCAAAAAAAATTGGGGCGTTTCTTTCCTTGATATTTCAACTGGGGATTTTATGACCAGCGAAGGATCGGTGGATCATGTAGATCAATTGTTACAAAAATTCAATCCAAGCGAAGTTTTGGTTTCAAAACCAAAGAAAGCGTTCTTTACTGAACATTTTGGAATGCATCACGCTGTTTTCTATATGGAAGATTGGGTTTTTCAATTGGAGTTTTGTAACGAACTTTTGACCCAACATTTTCAAACCAAATCTTTGAAAGGGTTTGGAGTAGAAGGTTTGGAAATGGGATCAATAACTGCAGGCGTAATTTTACATTATCTTGCCGAAACACAACACAAACAACTCCAACATATTCATGCTGTTCAAGCCATTAGCTCGGAAGACTATGTTGGAATTGACCGCTTTACAGCTCGTAACTTAGAGCTTTTATTTCCAAATTCGAGAGAAGGGGTTTCCCTTATTGATGTAATTGACTTTACCTCAACTGCAATGGGTGGAAGAATGCTTAGACATTGGGTGAGTTTTCCTTTAAAGTCGATAAAAAAAATACAAGAACGTCACCAAGCAATTGATGGTTTTATTGGTCAAGAAGCTGTTCGAGAGGAAGCTGTTTTGAGGCTTAAAAATATTGGTGACATTGAGCGCTTGATGTCTAAGATTGCAACACAGAAAGTTGCTCCAAGAGAACTTATACAATTAAAGAATTCCTTACTAGAACTCATCCCACTAAAAGCATCTTTGGTCGATTCCTCTGAACAAGTTTTGCAAGGTTTAGGTTTGGGGCTTCATAATTGTGATAAGCTGATCGGAATCTTAAGTTCTACTTTAAGAGAAGAAGCTCCTGTTAGTACCTCGAAAGGGGACTTTATAGCCGATGGTTTTTCGGAAGAATTAGATGAATTGCGGGATCTTAGGAAATCTGGAAAAGATCATTTGGATCGAATGGTCGAGCAAGAAACAGAACGTACCGGAATTAGCTCTCTTAAAATTGCCTTCAATAATGTGTTTGGTTATTATATCGAAGTTCGAAACACCCACAAAGACAAAGTGCCTGAGGAATGGATTAGAAAACAAACTTTAGTAAATGCCGAACGTTACATTACAGAAGAACTTAAAGAATATGAATCTAAGATACTTGGTGCCCAAGACCGAATCCAAACTTTAGAACTTACTTTTTATGCTGAATTAATAAAAAACATCCAGAACACATTAGGGGTTTTAAAGAAAAATTCAATTCAGATTGCAACCCTAGATTGTTTGGTTGGCTTTACTTTACTTGCCCAAAAACACAATTACAATTGTCCAAAACTAACCAATGGCAACGACTTGATTATAAAAGGTGGACGGCACCCTGTTATTGAAAATCAATTGGCAGTTGGCGAAAAATACATTGCCAACGATGTTTCTTTAAATCGAGAAGAGCAACAAATTATAATGATTACGGGTCCCAACATGTCGGGTAAATCAGCGCTTCTTCGCCAAACTGCCCTTATTGTTATTTTGGCACAAATGGGAAGTTTTGTTCCTGCCCAAGAAGTATCTATGGGCATTGTAGATAAAATATTTACACGGGTTGGCGCGAGTGATAATATATCGTTAGGTGAATCAACCTTTATGGTAGAAATGAACGAATCAGCGGCTATACTGAATAACATTACCGAAAGTAGCTTGGTGCTTCTAGATGAAATTGGAAGAGGAACTAGTACCTATGATGGAATATCAATTGCCTGGGCAATTGCCGAATATTTACATCAGCATCCTTCAAAACCAAAAACACTTTTTGCAACGCATTACCACGAATTAAACGAGATGAGGCAAACGTTTGAACGCATCAAAAATTTTAACGTTTCGGTAAAAGAGTTGAAAGACAGTGTACTCTTTTTACGAAAACTAACTCCAGGAGGAAGTGCACATAGTTTTGGAATTCATGTGGCTAAAATGGCGGGAATGCCAAAGACTGTTTTGGCAACTGCAGAAAGAAAATTGAAATTTCTGGAACAATCGCACCAAGAAGAAGACCGAAAAGAGGCTTTAAAAAACAGTGCCGAAGACCTACAATTGAGTTTTATAAATCTCGATGATCCACTCTTAGAAGCTCTGCGTGAGGAAATTAAAAACCTTGATATTGATACGCTAACTCCTGTTGAAGCATTAATGAAACTCAACGATATCAAGCGACGTTTGAACGGATAAATATTTTATTTTTTTCTAAAAAAAAGCTTGAATTTTTCTTGAATTTTATATTACATTTGCACCTCTACTGCGAAAGTAGCTCAGGGGTAGAGCATCACCTTGCCAAGGTGGGGGTCGCGGGTTCAAATCCCGTCTTTCGCTCTACTACAAAAAAACGCTCGAGTGGTGGAATTGGTAGACACGTTGGACTTAAAATCCAATGACCATTGCGGTCGTGCGGGTTCAAGTCCCGCCTCGAGTACTATAACCCTTGTTAATCATTTGATTTTCAGGGGTTATTTCTTTAATGTTTCTTTTTTTGTACGATATATGTACGGCACGAGGGAGTTAACTATGTAAAAGCCTAAAGAATTCAGAAATAAACTCTAGAAAGACACCCCACCCATAGTATTTTAAAAATTTCCTTGGTTTAAAAACAATAACAGTATTTCTAAGCAATTATATTTTTTTTGGAACAATTTCTGAATTTTAAAGTAGCAACAAACCTTATAGGGTTTACATAAGATATTGATGTTGATTTAAATAAATCAAACCCAAAAAATCGTTGTACTTTTAATGAATAATTTTTTCCTTTAGTTTACAAATGGCAAAATTACCGAAAAAACATCAATTTTTAGACTTATCTGATTACGGACGCTCAGCTGGGCATTGGATTGCTAGTAAACTTCAGCACACCGCTTTCACACCTATTCATGTAACTACCCTGTTTATTATAACCGGATTTACAGCAATTGGATTCTTATTAAACGGATACCTGATAACGTCCGCTTTTTTTATAATATTAAAATCCATTATAGATGCTGCAGACGGTGAATTGTCGCGTCTAAAAAAAAGCCCTTCATATGTTGGACGTTATTACGATTCAATAGCAGATTTATTACTTAACTTTTGTTTTTTATTAACCTTTTGGTACATCACCGATATTTCCATAATTTTTATGTTAATAGCTTTTTTTGGAATCCAACTTCAAGGGACTCTTTACAACTACTATTATGTGATTTTACGAAATTCCGTACAAGGTGATTCAACCAGTCGAGTTTTTGAAAACAGCAAACCCAAAGCTTTAAAAGGCGAAAGTCAGTCGAGGGTTAATCTATTTTATAAAATTTACAATACTTTATATATTTGTTTTGACAAAAGCATCTATTATATGGATAAAAATGCAAGTCACAGCAAGCCTTTTCCAAAGTGGTTTATGACGCTAATTTCTTTATATGGACTCGGATTTCAATTACTACTCATGGCCCTTATGTTGGTGTTTAAACTTCAAAGCTTTGTAATTCCTTTTTTTATTGGATATTCAGTTTTAATAATAGTATTTGTTTGTATTAGAAAACTAATTCTTAAGCCTTAAGACAAACTTGAGGTAATCAGCTTTAAGAATTCATTTCGAGTATCTGTTTCTTTAAAAGACCCCCTAAAACCTGATGTGGTGGTGGTCGAGTTCTGCTTTTGAACACCTCTCATCATCATGCACATGTGAGAAGCTTCAATTACAACCGCAACACCCTGAGATTTAAGGGTATCGTTAATGCATTCTAAAATTTGTTCTGTCATGCGTTCTTGAACTTGCAAACGTCTTGCAAAAACATCAACAACCCTTGGTATTTTACTCAATCCAACAATATGACCATTGGGAATATAGGCAATATGTGCTTTTCCAAAAAAAGGAAGGATATGATGTTCACAAAGTGAATATAATTCAATGTCTTTAACGATTACCATTTCCTTATATTCTTCTTTAAACATAGCACTTTCCAAAATTTGCTTTGGATCCGTTTCATAGCCACTAGTTAAAAATTTCATTGCTTTAGAAGCACGTTCGGAAGTTTTGACTAGACCTTCACGATCAATATTTTCACCTAAAAGACTGATAATATTCGAAAAATTTATTTTTAATCCTTCAGTTAAGGAGGTTTTTTCAATGTTAAAGTTTTCGTTAATCATATGTTTAAAAGTTATTATTAAATTTTTTTATGTTCATGTAATGTGTTAAAAGAACTCGAAAGGGGGTGTTTCTAAAATTGTGGTGAGTTAAACATTTCTGAATTTAGACTAATACAAAACTAAAGATTCGGAAAACCTTTTACTGGTAATTCGCTCTAATCAAGCTTAAGGGGCTTCCTGTTATCTTGTGATATTTCTTTGAAAATATCCTCTATATAAGCTACAATGCTTAAACCTTTTGAATCTAGTATTGCGTCACCTCCTGTTAGGTTAGCAAATTCCTGAGTTACAATTATATTCCTATTGAGTTGTCCTAGAAGTAACTCTCTTTTCACATCTTCTATTATTTCTTCTTTACTTTTGTTTGAGTTTAGTATATCAATCAAGTTATCGAAGTGTTCAGCTTCCTTATCAAGTTGGTTCCTAAGCTCGATTAATCTTTTAGTAGTTTTATTCATATTTCAAATCTAAAAATTACAACTAAATAATTGAAAAAAATATTCCCTCGAATCTTTTCCCTACTTAAAAGTCAATTTAGAAATCTTCCCTTTTCCAGCGGCATAAGCAACGGAATCGTTTAGGAAACGAACGGTATAAAATCCTTCATCGCTCAGGTGTTTCCAAGTTGAACCGGTATCAGAAGAATAATCTACCCCATCAAAGCCAACGGCTAGCAATTGACCCCCTTTGCTATTTGGGAAATATTGAACACAACTCCGATAGCCCAGATTTTGATTGTTGGCAACTACATTCCAGGTTTTACCTCCATCGGAGGTTCTGATTTTATTTAAACTGTCTATTTTAGGTTTGGTGTAATCTCCCCCAACAGCATATCCGTTTTTTTTATCATAAAAATCTATACTGAATATTCCTGTAGTTGGTTCTCCTTGTAAAATAGGAGTTTCTGTAACAACCCAACTAAGCCCCTTGTCATTAGAAAAATAAACCCTGCTGTTCAATCCTCCTGTAGCTATCCAAGTTTCATTTTTGACAATAGAAATATTTGAATCACTGGCAGCAAAAAAGCCTTCGTTCTCTTTTATATCGCTAAAAACAGAACAATCGAGTTTATTCCATGAATCTCCGCCATCTCTAGTTATTAGGATGCTTATGCAATTGTCTGTATAATCTCCTACCGCAATTCCCTCTTCGTTATTCCAAAATTCCATGGAATCGTAAAATACCTTTTGATGAGATTCCCTATAAACTACTTTTCCGTTTTTAAACAATAGAGCCGGATTTGAAATTGAGATTGCAAAAACATCTTCGTCTGTTAAAGCCAAAGCTCTAAAGTTTGGATACAGAGAGTCCTTATCAGATAGATAATGCTCTTGTTTGATTTGTTCAGGAGTATTAGACTCAAATGAATAGATCAGGCCTGTTGCGCTAGCGCTATAAATCTTATTATTTTTTATTTCAAGGGCTCTTATGTTTATTGTAGAATCTAATAAAATTGGACTGATTTCTAAACCACTAAAAGATCTAGTTTTATTGAAATTTGAATCCCTACAGCTGCTTAAAAAGCTAAAAAAACCGACTAAGAGTATTGACGTGAAAAAAAGTTTTCTGTAAAACATAAATAGTATAATTGAGTTTAAATTTAAAACAATTAAAGTTATGTTTAATTTGAAAACAATGCAAGACATTAGTATCTTCCATTAAATTAAAAAGTTATGGCTCAATCATTTGACTATATAATTATTGGAGCAGGTTCAGCTGGTTGTGTTATGGCTAACCGATTATCAGAAGACCCTGAGAACTCGGTTTTACTATTAGAAGCAGGAGGACCCGATACCAATATGAACATCCATATCCCTGGAGCTTATTTAAAAATACACAAGAGTAAAGACGATTGGGGTTTTTGGACCGAAGAACAATCTAATGTATTGAAGCGAAAAATATATTTACCACGAGGCAAAACACTAGGAGGTAGCAGTTCAACTAATGCAATGGCTTATGTTCGGGGTAACGCTTCTGATTATGACAGCTGGGCTTCGTTAGGCAATTCTGGATGGGGCTTTAAGGATGTACTCCCCTATTTTAAACGTTCAGAAAATCATGCTCAAGCAGATTTGGTAGATAAAGGTTATCACGGTGTTTCGGGAGAACTGGGAGTTACCTATCCCGCCAAATTTAAATCGGCTTTTTTAGAGGGGTTTCTCACCGCATGTTCTGCAATAGGCATTCCCAGAACTACTGATTATAACGGTACAAAACAAGTGGGTGCTAGTGCTGTTCAAAGCACGATAAAAGATGGCAAAAGAATGAGTGGGGCTGTAGCTTTTCTAAAGCCTGTTTTAAAACGACCTAACCTAACGGCTATTACACAAGCTCAAGTCGAAAGAATAATTTTAAAAGACAAAAAAGCCGTTGGTGTTCAATACACTAAAGGCTCAAAATCTATATATGTTGAAGCAAAAAAAGAAGTTATTTTATCCGCTGGATCTTTTCAATCACCGCAGCTTTTAATGCTTTCTGGAATTGGGGATTCAACTGAGCTAAATAAGCACGGAATTGAATGTCTACACGAACTAAAAGGTGTTGGTAAAAACCTTCAAGACCATTTGTTTTTTCCTATTTCTGGCCAATCAAATACGCAAGGCGGTGTTAACCACTTCATTCCACCTTTACAGCAATTCAAAGCAGCTTGGAACTATTTTATAAATAAAAAAGGAGTTTTTTGCACCGGGCCTCTCGAAGGGATGGCTTTTTTTGATATTGATCAGAAAGGGGAACAAGTAAATTTTCAATTTCACTTTTCTCCGATGTGGTTGGGACATGAATATGGCTATGATGCTTATGACCTCAATGGGTTTCCTCGCAGGGATGGTTTTACTATTTTTCCGACACTATTACACCCCAAAAGTCGAGGTACTATAACCCTATCATCTGCAGACCCTAAAGCTGACCCGATAATTCAACCTAATTTTTTAGAAGAAAAAGAAGACCTGGATCAGCTCGTAAAAGGAGGAAATTTAGTCTTTAAAATGATGGAACATGAGGCATTAAAAAAGCACACCAAAACGAAAGGGCTTCCACACGACCGAAACAACAAAGATGCGCTTATCGAACACATCAAGAAAACTGTGGAAACCGTATATCATCCAGTCGGAACCTGTAAAATGGGCAACGATGATTTGGCAGTAGTTGATTCTTCCCTAAAAGTACATGGAATTGCAAACCTCCGCGTGGTAGATGCCTCAATAATGCCTAAAATTGTTTCTGGAAACACAAACGCTCCGGTTTTTATGATCGCTGAAAAAGCTGCTGACATGATTCTAAACTCTTAAAATAGGTATATAAAAATCAGTGATCGCTAGACCAAAAACAATTTTAGACATTATTGCTTAACTATCGTCTCGGATTCTATCTTCTTCTTGAGTATCATTCCGGTCGGTTTTATCCTTACCAAATTTAGACCCAAAGCTATACGATAATCTAAGTTGAATATTTTGTCTAGAACCATTGCTATCTATGGTGGCAGAACCATTTCCATAATCAATAGTTCCAATAAAACCTCGATTCAATACTTTACTCAGACCCAGGTTTACCTTCAGTTTGTCGTCCATGAATTTTTTTCCAAAGGAGAGGTCTAATTCCGCTAACCAATCCACCTCTATTTGTCTTTCTAGTGATCCCGTTCCATAATTTCCACTAATCTCAAAATCGATTTCTAAAGGCAATTCATAACTCGCTTGAATGAACCAAAATAAATTCCATTGATTTAAATCTAAATCATAAGTTGTTGACTTAAAGTCGGTATTTACTAATATAAAACCCGTATACCCTTCTACTCTATTTATAAAATCTAAGGGGCCTAATAATCTAAAATTCCAATTCGTATTTTCTTCAACGTTTACGTCCAGCTGTCTGATCTGAGCGGTAGCATTATCTTGTCGGATTAACTCAAAAATAGCGTCTTCTGTATTGCTGTAGCCGATGGTGAAAAACGGTTGCCCTTCGTAGGTTAAATTGAACTGATATTTATTGGTATAAGAAGGAGTTAAGTTTGGATTGCCTTCACTTGCCAAAAATGGATCTAAAAATTCCGCAAAAGAATTTAAACTATTATATGATGGTCTGCTAATTCTATAACTATAAGACAAACTTGCCCCCAAAACTTCAGATAATTCGCGGCTAATTGATGCGCTTGGAAACAATTTTTTAATGGGCCTTTTCTTTACAGTCGAATTTAAAGCGCCGTTTCTTAAGAATATTGAACTTCCGTCTGTATTACTATCTTCATATCGGACTCCACCTGAAAAAGACCATTTCCCAACGGTAGAATTAATTTTGGAATACAATGCAAAAATAGTTTCATCAATTAAAAACTGACTACTTCCATCTTCATTAAAATCAAAAGAACCCAGGCTATTTTCATTAAAAGACTGTAGGTCATTATCGGTATTTACATCTGCATATCGGGTTCCAAAACTTAAATTTAAATTATCTGAAAATGTTTTTGTGTATTCTAAACGATAGGTTTTTACATTAAACTTTCCTTTCTGAATGTATCTTCTATCTACAAAAGGTATAGTACTCCCGGCGACATCATATAAGTCGTTTGTGTTGTCATTATTGAAGTTTATATAATTAAAATCGATTACTAATTTATCGGTATCGGACTTATACTCATAATATGGATTGAAATTAAAATCAACCCTATCTGTGTCAAAACTATTTTCAGAAAATAAGGTGTTTGTTTCTGTAGCATCGGAAATAATGGTTTCACTATATGCAATTCTTTTCAATTTTCTATTGTTCCACCGTCCACCTACTCCAATAATGTTTTTATCATTTATATAATAATCTATATTTCCGCTAATTCTAAAATTCCTTGGACTATAAGGTTCTCTTGTTGCTTGATCGTAAGTTTCACTCCCAACATTCCGCACCAAAAACAAATCATCTCTCCAGGTTGGTTCGGACTGGTTAAAACTTGCTTGCCAATTTAATTTGTTTTTATAACTCGCTATAGAAGCGCCCGTTGAGTATTCAAAACCCTGATCTTCTCCTACCAAAGTAGTGACATTACCATGGGTTCCTAAACGTACATTTTTCTTTAAAATGATGTTTATAATTGCTCCTGAACCCGAAGCTTCATATTCTGCTCCTGGTTGCTCAACTACTTCAATTTTAGATATGTTATCTGCAGGAAAATCGCGTAACAAGGTTTGGATATCCATATATTCCGTAGTTTTTCCATTGATAAGAATTCGAACGGTAGGCTGGTATTGATCAGTTCAGAATTTTCAAGATCTACAACTAATTTTTCGGCGGTTTGCTTTATAACAGGTCGTTTGCTTTTAACAACAACCTCGTTTAATGCTTGAGCCTCTTCTTCTAGTAGAAAGTTAAAAATAGTGTTGCCCGTGAGCGAGAATTCCTCTGATTTTTTTATTTCAAAGC